>JAEEGH010000330.1_pt1 | contig 301298 bp, 230 predicted proteins | sample 9134181 | NCBI WGS metagenome assembly JAEEGH01 (sample SAMN16246544, study PRJNA631951) | gut metagenome | biome: gut microbiome; feature: rumen; material: DP-attached | host: Bos | place: Iran: Karaj | collected 2018-10 | reverse complement strand
GCCCAAAGGCTATTACGTAGCAATCGCTGATGTTGAGAACAATTTCTGTATTCCCAAGGAATGGTCTGTGCTCAATAGTTTCGTCAACGGCGAGAAGAAATACATCAAACAGAAGTAGCATAAAAGGATTCTCGCCGCAGGCGACAAAGAATTCGTCTAATTCGTCTAATCCGTAGAGAGGAAAAACTTGCTTTTAACTCATTTTTCCTCCCTTCCTCCCCGTTATCTCAAAAAATATTGTTATATTTGCAAATCAAACCTAAACATTATCGGAATATGGCAAAAGTATATCAGTTTATGGCAGACGGCTTCGAGGAAATCGAGGCGCTGATACCGGTAGATGTGCTGCGTCGCGGCGGAGTGGATATTCAAACCGTGAGCATCACCGACAGTAATATTGTTGAGTCGGCACACGGCGTGCAAATGGTTACCGACCTGATATTTGAGGAGGCCGACCTGAGTGATGCTGACTTGCTGATGCTGCCGGGTGGAATGCCTGGGGCATCGAACCTGAATGAACACGAAGGACTGAAGAAGGCCTTGGTGGCTCAGGCTGAGGCAGGGAAGATGGTATCTGCCATCTGCGCCGCACCTATGGTTCTGGGCGGACTTGGAATTCTCCGCGGAAAGCGTGCCACCTGCTACCCGGGTTTCGAAGAGAAACTGGAGGGTGCTACTTATACGGGCGACCTCTGGACCATCGACGGGAACATCATCACCGGTGAAGGACCAGCTGCTGCCTTCCCATACGCCTACTCCCTGCTGGCGCTCTTGGTGAGCGAGGAGAAAGCTACCGAGGTGGCCGAAGGTATGCGGTATATCCACCTGATGGAGGCGCGAATGTTATAAGAAAGCAATCGCTATGGACTATATCATCATTCTGGCCGGAGGGAAGGGATTACGTATGGGGACTGATATCCCCAAGCAGTTCCTGCCCATTGGGGGGCTGCCCGTGCTGATGCACACCGTGAAGCGGTTCCGTGAGTATAGCAAGGAGCTGAACATCATCCTTGTGCTCCCCAAACAGCAACAGGAATACTGGCAGGCGCTGTGCGATGAATACCAGTTCATGGAAGACTATACCATTGCTGATGGCGGCGAGACGCGCTTCCACTCCATCAAGAACGGCTTGAAGCTGATTCCTGATGATGCACAAGGACTGGTGGGTGTGCACGATGGGGTACGACCGTTCCCGTCGGTGGAGGTGATACGCAACTGTTACGAGACAGCCCGCAAAACGGGTTCCGCCATTCCCGTCATCCCTGTGGTAGAAACCATCCGACACCTTGAAGGGCAAGTTCATAATTCTTTGCGGAGCAAAGCGGCAGAGCCGAGCGCAGAGTTCATAGTTCATAGTTATGTCACTTCGTTCCATGACTTTTGTCACGACTCGGCCAAACGTGCAAGCACGATGGCCCTCGCTGCTCCAAAAGTTCAAAGTTCAAAGTTCAAAGTTCAAAGTTCTACTGTGCCGCGGGATGAGTATCGTTTGGTGCAGACGCCGCAGGTGTTTGATATCCAACTGCATAAGAAAGCGTATGCGCAGGACTACCGTGATTCCTTCACAGATGATGCTTCGGTGGTGGAGAGCATGGGATGTGCAGTGACACTGGTGGAGGGGAACCGTGAGAACATCAAGATTACCACACCGTTCGATTGTGTCGTTGCTGAAGCCATTCTTACCTCTACACATTCCACATTCCACACTCCACATTCCACATTCAACACTCCACACTCCACACTCCACACTCCACACTCATAGATGTACACCATCCTCGAACAAGACATTCAGTATGTGCCAGGGGTCGGTCCGAAGAGAAAGGAGATCCTGAGCAAGGAACTGGGCATCAAGACATTTGGTGACCTATTGGAGTATTATCCTTATAAATATGTGGACCGCAGTAGGGTGTTCCATATCAATGAGCTCACCAGCGAGATGCCTTTCGTACAGGTGAAAGGGGAGATTCTGAGCTTCGAGGAGTTTGATATGGGGCCGCGGAAGAAACGTATTGTGGCACACATGACTGATGGGACGGGGATTGTTGACCTGGTGTGGTTCATGCACGCCAAGCAGATAACGAAGAACTATCAGGTGAACACCGAGTATATCGTGTTCGGCAAGCCCACCATCTATAACGGGCGCTACCAGTTTGCTCATCCCGAGGTGGAGAAGGTGAGCGAGGTGCAGCTCACAGAGATGGGAATGCAGCCGTACTACTCTACCACGGAGCGCATGAAGAAGGCGGGCATCACCTCACGGACCATCGAGAAGATCATGAAGAGTATGCTGGAAAAGCTTACCGACCCGCTGCCTGAGACTTTGCCGCCGTTTATTGCCAACCGTCTGCGACTGGTTTCGCGCGATACGGCCTTCCGACATATCCACTATCCCAAGACTGCCGAAGAGCTGAGACATGCGCGTGTACGACTGAAGTTCGAGGAGCTGTTCTACGTGCAGCTGAATATTGTGCGCTACGCCAGCGACCATAGAAGGAAATACCACGGATATGTGTTCGAGCATGTGGGCAGCATCTTCAACGAGTTCTACCAGCGACACCTGCCCTTCCCGCTGACAAATGCGCAGAAAAGGGTGATACGCGAGATTCGCACGGATATGGGAAGCGGACGACAGATGAACCGACTGCTGCAAGGGGATGTGGGATCGGGGAAGACATTGGTGGCGCTGATGTCGATGCTGATTGCCCTTGACAACAACTACCAGGCTTGCATCATGGCTCCTACGGAGATTCTGGCCGAGCAGCACCTGGCCACCATCCGTGCGTTCTTAGGTGATATGCCTGTACGGGTGGAACTGCTCACGGGTATTGTCAAGGGGAAGAAACGAAAAGAGGTTCTGCAGGGCATTGCCGACGGCAGCGTGCAGATTCTCGTGGGTACGCATGCGGTGATAGAGGATACGGTGCAGTTCCTTCACTTAGGGTTCGTGGTGGTGGATGAGCAGCACCGCTTCGGTGTGGCGCAACGGGCCAAGCTGTGGAGCAAGAGTGTGAACCCGCCGCATGTACTGGTGATGACGGCCACACCTATTCCCCGTACCTTAGCCATGACCATCTATGGCGACCTCGACGTGAGTGTGATTGATGAGCTGCCGCCTGGCAGGAAGCCTGTGGTAACACTCCATAAATACGACAATCAGACAACCAGTCTGTATCAGGGCATCCGCCAGCAGATCAACCAGGGACGACAGGTGTATATCGTGTTCCCGCTGATCAAGGAGAGTGAGAACATCGACCTGAAGAACCTCGAGGAGGGGTTCGAGACACTGCTGCAGGTGTTCCCCGAATTCAAACTCAGTAAGGTGCACGGTAAGATGAAACCTGCCGACAAGGAAGAGGAGATGCAGCGCTTTGTGCGTGGGGAGACACAGATTCTTGTGGCCACCACGGTGATTGAGGTGGGTGTGAATGTGCCCAACGCTTCGGTGATGGTGATCCTGGACGCCCAGCGTTTCGGCTTGTCACAGCTGCACCAGCTGCGCGGCAGGGTAGGAAGAGGTGCCGACCAGTCGTATTGCATCCTCGTAACCAGTCATCAGCTCAGTAAGGAGACGGCCAAACGTATTGATATCATGTGCGACACGAACGACGGGTTCCAGATTGCCGAGGCCGACCTGAAGCTGAGAGGACCGGGCGACTTGGAGGGAACGCAGCAGAGCGGCATGGCGTTTGACTTGAAGATTGCAGATATTGCACGCGACGGTCAGCTCGTGCAGTTAGCACGTGATGAGGCACAGAAGATTATTGATGATGATCCCGACTGCAAGAAAACAGAAAACGAGATGCTGTGGAACCGATTGGCCGAATTGCGGAAAACGAACGTAAACTGGTCGGCCATCTCATAAAACCATGAAATGCATGATGATACGCAAAATCGTTAATTATTGGATGTGAACGTGCACAAAACACATGAAATGTGCATATAAATAGTTAAATAGGGCACAAAAACTGTTAATATCACACTCATATCCAATTATTTTTCCTATCTTTGCAACGATTTTTGGTAAAACCGATGGTTGTTTATCTTTTATCGGCTTTCCGCTGAACACTATTAACTGCCTACTTTTCAGGCGAAAAAATTGATTATGCATTTACAAAAAAGAATAAGAACATTTGCAATGACTGTCGTATTGGCTCTGGCCGCAACACCAGTGATGGGACAAGACCTGCTGGCTCGCCAAGCACCGATCGACCGGAAAATGAAAGCAGTAGATACAGTAGCCCTCCGCAACATCTTACAGCGCGAACAGGCTCAATCGTTATCATCACAACTTTATTCAGAATGGAGCAATAAGTATGCACACCGTGCTACTGAATTGCCTGATTCCTTCAGGATCGACCTCCGTGGCTACCATATGCCTACACCCAGCAGGGTTGTAACCAGTAACTACGGTCGCCGCTGGGGACGTATGCACAAGGGTATTGACGTGAAGGTTTATATCGGCGATACCATCCGTGCTGCCTTCGATGGAAAGATCCGTGTGGCCAACTACGAGGCTGCCGGCTACGGTAACTATGTGGTGATTCGCCACCATAATGGCTTGGAGACCATCTATGGACATATGTCCAAGCGACTGGTGAACGAAAACCAGAACGTGAAGGCTGGTGATCCTATCGGTCTGGGTGGTAATACAGGACGAAGCACGGGTTCTCACCTGCATTTCGAGACTCGTCTGTGCGGCGTGGCCCTTGATCCTGCCCTGATGTTCGACTTCAAGAACCAGGATGTGACAGGCGACTACTATATGTTCCGCAACAGTAATGCCAGGAAGCAGACCATCGCCAAGAATGTGCAGCCGAAGACTGAGGTACAGAATGTTCCCGTTATTGGCGAGCCCAACGACCAGACATCAGCGAAGCCTGCTACCAGCGTGAACAGGGCTGCTGCACCCAAGACCGCCGCTGCGCCGAAGGCTACGGCTACCCACAAGGTGCAGAAGGGCGAGACGCTCTACTCTATTGCCAAGAGCCGCGGACTCACTGTTGACCAGCTCCGAAAGATCAACCGACTGGGTAAGAACTCCAACATCAAGGTGGGACAGGTGCTGAAATTCTCTTAAGAAAAAGGTGATACTTTATATATGAGAAAAGAAGGGATTCGCTACGGCGAGTCCCTTTTTCATTTGATGAGTTGTCTGACGGCAAACCAAAGATGCATCATCACCGTGCTGAACAGTCCGTAGTGGTGGCGCATCACGTCGAACCGCTCCTTCAGCGAGTCGCGGTGATGAATGGTGGTCTGCCCTTCTTCCTGGTAGTCGGCCAAGATAGCCTGTGTGTTCACCAGCGGAAGCTGACGTTTCTGGGCTTCTTTCATCACCCTGATACACCAGTCAACATCGGCTGAATAACGGTAACGCGGGTCGTAAGGAAGATCCTTTGCAATATCGGTCAAGGCGTAGAAAGCCTGATGACATACGAGCATTCCCTGGCGGAACGATTTCCACGAGAGTTTCTTGGGAGGACGCAGTCGGCGCAGGTGAAGGAAGTTTCCTTGCTCATCGGTAATGGCCGTGTCGCCGTAGAGAACCCCTGGAAGCGGCTGAGCCGAGCGGACAATGGTTTCGAGGGTGTCGGCGGCATGGAGCGTATCACCGGCATTCAGGAACACCAGATAGTCGCCTGTTGCCAACCGCAGACCCTTATTCATGGCGTCATAGAGACCTTTGTCGGGCTCCGACAGGACCACCACCTCGTACGGGCATTGAGCCTTGTAGGTCTCAGCCATACTGACGGTTTCATCCTTCGAGGCCCCATCAATGATCAGGTGCTCTATCTGCTGCCACGACTGTGCTTTCACACTGTCGAGGGTGCGCTTCAGGACGCTGGCGGCGTTATAGGTAACGGTGATAATGGATATCTTCATGATGATCTTTCTTTAATTCTGGGGAAGAACCAACGACTCATATATGTCCATATATCGCTTGGCGACACTCTGCTGCGAATAGTTACGAGCCACCTTCAACAGACAGGCTTTCTTCACTTCTTCATGGTCGGCCTCATCCAGTGCCCATCGTATTCCTTTGGCCAGATCGGCAGCATCCTTGTAGTTGGCTACATACCCGTTCTGACAATGGTCTATCTCCTCTGGGATTCCTCCTACACGGAAGCCTACGCTGGGAATACCACAAGCCATTGCTTCCATGATGGTATTGGGAAGGTTCTCTGAGAGTGAGGGCAGCACAAACACATCGGCTGCATTATACACCTTCACCACCTGATGCTCATCGTTGATATAACCCAAGGCATGGGTGGGGAACGGCAGCTTACCGGTCAGTTCCTCCGCATGACCGCCCAAGATGGCCACAGAAGTGTTTTGTACCATGTCGGGATACTGTTGCGCAAGAAGATGACAGGCTTCTATCAGGTATTGCATACCCTTGTAGGGGTTCGTAGCCCTTTGCGAAACGAACAAGATGATACGACCTTCCTGCGGAAGACCTAATGCCTGACGGGCTTTCAGACGGTCGGACGGACAATAGATGCGGGTGTCGATGGGGTTGGGAATACTCGTGACCGACTGTCCTTGCAGCAGACCGCTCTTCTGGGCTTCGCCGGCCAGCCACTTACTGCAAGCGACAAACGAGATATGCTGACCTTCGAGCATTTTCTTTTTCTTGCGCCAGACACGGGCGGAGAGGTCGTTCTTGGAGCCTCCTCCCGGTAGGAGTCGGCAACGAGCGCACTGCCCTTCAAACTGTCTGCAGTCGAGGGTGAGATGACAGATGGCTGTGGCTGGCCATATATCATGCATGGTCCACACCACCGGCTTCCCGCTTTCAAGGATTCTGCGGATACCCTTCAACGACAACATACCTTGATTGATCCAATGCAGATGGATGATATCAGCCTCCTGAAACTCACGGGTCTTGGTGATATCTGCACCTGTATTGGCTATGTCGACATCAAACAAATGCTTTCTGCGGAAGTGGAGACGCCAGAACACACACCAGCGTTCCCAAAGGAAAGACCACCTGAGGCGCCACTGTTGCGACAAGGCCGCCACGCTGATCTGGTCGGTCTCCTTGTCACGTACCAGCATCATGGCCTTTGCACCATTGTTCTTCAGTGCCTCCATCAGACGGTTGGCAGCCAGTGCGGCTCCTCCGGTCTTCTCACTCGTATTCACAATCAGTACTCTCATAGTGGGGACAAAAGTACGAAAAAAAATCATACTGTGGAATAAAACGCGTAGAAAAAAATACGTTACAACTCACCACGAGCTGCAACGTATCAACTATGTTTAACTAAAAATCCTTTTCTGAATCAAATGGGAACCTCACGGTTACCATTGTCATCCATTTCAACAATCATGAAAACTTACCTTAATCTAATAACTAAAAACCTAAATCTATTACTACTAACCTAAACAATCTATTAACCTTTTGACGATGCAAAGGTACAACGATTTTGCAAATCCGCAATGGATTCTACTTATATTTTGGCAAAAAATAACGTTTTTCTTGATACAAATCAAGTATTGTGTGCGATAACACCTGCAAAATGATAAGAAAAACGCCTTATTTAGTCCTCTTTGGTAATCAGTACGGTGGCATAGGCACTCATTCCTTCCTCACGACCGGTAAAACCTAACTTTTCGGTGGTGGTAGCCTTGATGGAAATATTGTCCTCGTCAGTACCGATGATCTCGGCCAGGCACTTTTTCATGGCCGGCACATGAGGATTAATCTTCGGTCGTTCGGCACATACGGTAACATCGAGATTCCCGAACACATAGCCTTTGCTCTTGATCAGCTCCATGGTCTTCTGCAGGATCACCTTACTGTCCATGTCCAGCGTTTCATCAAAAGTGTCGGGGAAGTGGTAGCCTATATCGCGCATATTGGCAGCTCCCAACAGCGCATCGCAGATAGCATGAATCAGCACATCCGCATCACTGTGTCCCAGCAGTCCTAACGAATGCTCTATCTTGATGCCTCCTAACCACAGATCACGACCTTCCACCAAACGGTGGACGTCAAAGCCCATTCCAACTCTCACCTTCATAACTGTCAACTATGAACTATGAACTATAAACTATGAACTATCTAAACAGGTCCTTGATGCCATCCATGTCGAATGCCAATGTAAAGCGGAGGGTCTGGTCAAGCGGATTACTCTTGGCCGTGGCAATCACGTAGCCCACATCCAGTGAGAACACGTTCATGCGGAAGCCCGCACCTAAGGTGAAGTACTTACGGTTACCCTTGTTCTCGCTCTCATGGTGATAACCACCGCGCAGGGTGAACTGATCGTGGTACACATACTCAGCACCTACGCTCCAGCTGATCTCCTCCAGCTCTTCCTTGAAGCCGCCTGGGGCATCATTGAAGCTCTTGAAGATACCGCTGATGCTACTCACATTATAATAATGGTCCTCGGCATAGGCCTCACTGTAGTTTCCGTCCTCATCCTTCGGATAGGTAGGTACCAGCAGTTTGTTCGCATCGGCAGCAATGCTGAAACGGTTATACTCATCCACAGGCACCATCAACGAAGCACCCAATCGCATATTGGTAGGAATGAACTCACTATGGTCATCACCTCCGAAAGAGATCTTACTACCGATGTTACTGACATTCAAACCCAGTCCTAACTGACACTCGCGCTGACCGATATTCACATAGTTATTATAGTAGCAAGCTATATCGGCTGCAAACGCACTACCTGGCGACACATCATCGGTATAGTCGTAGGTAAGGTCGGAATAGATCCACCTCACACCCGCAGCAATAGAGAACTTCTCGCTGAGCATCAGCGAGTAGGCCACGTCGAGCGACATCTCGTACGGGTTGATGGTCATGGCATCATCATCCATGCTCGTGAACACCTCACCCAGAGAGAAATAACGCAACGAACCACTCACCGCGCTGTAGTCGCCAATGCGGTAGTAACCAGCCAGATAGGCCAGGTCCATATCGTTCACCAGCTGACGGAGCCAGGGGGTGTAGTTCAGAGCCACGCCTGCACGACTGATCGTGAAGGGATACTTAGCCGGGTTCCAGTACTGCGAGTTCACGTCAGGATCGGTGGCAGCACCCACATCACCCATACCTGCAGCACGGGCATCCGGAGCAATGGTCTGTGAAGTCACAGAGGCATGCACGGGATTGAACATATCCTCCTTGTCCTGTGCCGCTGCAGTGAGAGGCAAGAAGAGCATAAGAAGCGTAAACACTCTTCTCATGATCCGCTTATTGTCTTTTCTTTCCATATTCTTTATATTACGTTTATTCATTGATAATCACCAGTTTCTTGGCTTTCGACACCTTACTGCTTCCATCGCATCCCAGCTGTACACGGTACAGATAGACACCCGTCTGCAGTTTCCCATTACCCGTGGTCAAGTCCCACTCAGTGGTAAAGGCGCCGTCGGTGGTCACGCCTGTGTTCTCAATCTTCCACAGTCGGCGTCCGCTGATGTCGTAGATCTCTATCTCCACATCCACCGGACTACCTATGCGGTCGTGGTTCACGATGAAGGTGGTACTCGTACGAGCAGGGTTCTGGGTAACATTCACGTCCAGACTGCCTGGCTTGAGTGAGCGCACCACGTTGAATGTGAGCTCGGTGGTGGTGGAGTTGTTCAGGATATCCCAGGCACGGAACTTCAGTTTGTGCTTACCTGTGCTCAGCGCGGGAATACTATAATAGGTGGTTCCTTGTGTATAGGAGCCGAAGTCGTAACGGAAATGATCGTTCAGGTTATAGGTTCTCGACATCTCACCGTCGATGACCAGTTCCAGGTCATGACCGATACCATTACCTGTGGTATTCAGTCCGTCCTTGTCGGTAATCTCTGCCACGAAATACGGAGTGGTGTTCACGTCACCCCCATTCACGAAGTCGGGAGAGTTCAGGTAACAGAACACCGACGGTCCGATGGAGTCGTTCGCAGCCAATGCTGAGCCGCCCACCAGGAAATGGTCGCTGTTTCCGTTGGCTGCCTCCGAGAGATCCTCTTTCAGCGCGTAGATATTGATCAGTCCGCTCTCTCCACTGTAGTTGATATCTTTGGGAATAGCGAACGAGAACGTGAATTCACCGTCGTTCACACTACTGCTTCCGCTGAACAGCACCTTGGTACGGTCTTCGTATTGGAAAGCCCTCGTGGCTCCGTCGATGGAAGTATCGTTCAGCTGACAGGTGATGGTTTCCTTCGCATCTCTCACCGTAGCATGCAGGGTTCCCTTGAATGACGGATCTTTCACACCGTTCCTTTCAATATGTCCCTTTACCGTAGCCACAGAGCCTGCCTTCATCTCAGGCAGCACCTCAGCCATGTCCACCGGTTCTCCATTGATCTCATCGACCACAGCCTCAAGCGTTGGTACATTCAGTACCAGGGCAGGATCGCCCAACAGCGCATACTGCAGTTTGTTCACCGTATGATCGTAGCTGTACTTCGGCGTTCCGTCCTTGTCGTAGCCTACCAGCGTACTCGATAGGATTCTGTTCTTGGCCAGTCGTTGTGCCTCGCCGATGGAGTTGTACTTCCCGTTCGTGTCACGCTCGAACAATGCCTTGAGGTACTGCGTGTTGATGAGCATGTTATAATTGGTATATACCGTTCTTGTAGTACCGAAGAAAGCCACGGCTCCACCCTTGTTGTTGAACAGGGCAGCCTCACCGATATTGTCAGTCTGACCGTCAAAGGGCATGATATCACAAGAGGCGGTAATCCAAAGCGGCAGGTTCGTATTCACGAAGCTCTGGAAGTCGGCCAAGCCCAACACCCTTTCGTGCGAGATACTCGTTGCACTGCCATGACCGCAGTAGTCCATGATCAGTGCACCGTTGGCCTGCTGCTGTTTCACCAGTGCCGTTACGTCGGGATAGGTGTTACCTGTGGAAGATGATGTACGGTTGTAGGCATCCCACATCACACGCTTCACATAGACGGAAGGATTTCCTGCCGTCACGATGTCGGCAGCCGCAATAGCATCGGTCATGTGCACATTGTTATTTCCGTCATCACCCATGATCATGACTGTATTCTGCCAAGCTCCTGCGTTCTTGTTCTCGATATAGCTCACCACCTTGTCAACCATGGTCTTGGCCTCTGCCACCGTACGCACGGGGAAACGTCCTACAGCCACATCGGCACGGTCGGTTCTCTGCGGGTTACCACCCTCACCATCGTCAAGATAGCAGAAGAAATTCTCGTCCACATAGCAATACACCCTGTTGAACGAGTTCTCGCTTTCGTGACACAGCAGGAAGTCGTCAGGACTATAGTTCTTCCATGTCCTGGTGTTCATGCGGTTATCCCAGGCACAGTCGCCGAAGAGCAACAGGTAGCGAGGCATATCCGCATCGTTCTCCGCCCTGTCGTAGAGCATCTTCATATACCGACGGTAGGCATTTGTGTCAGGTGTTCCGCTGGAGAACTCATTGAACAGCTCATCGGCTGGTACAATCCGAACCTTCAGTCCGTCGTATTTCTCATGGCATTCCTTCAGTCGTTCAGCCTGCTGCAGGAAGGTCTGCGAGGCAGGGATGATGATTACCATCTGATAGCCTTGGTCGGCATGGAGGTCCTGGTTGGTGATGTTATACACATATTCAGGTTCCGGGAACGACTCACTGCTGAGTTTCTCCACAGGACGGTAGCCTCCGGCCATCGCACCGATATAGTCGAGTCGGATGTCACTTCCTTCCTTGTTCGTAATCTTCACGGTGTTCACATCCCTAAAGCCCTCGATATAGAAGGTGGCTCCGCCGGATGTACCCGTATCGTAGCTTCTGTCGCTCAGTGTCAGGGTCATCGTGCCCAGCAGCGAATCGTTCATCTCGATGCTTGCCGTGGCTCCCTTACTGGTTGACAATGCCACATACAGACAGGTCTCATCGTCCCATCCCGTTCCCTGCGGTCCTGCTCCCTTGATGGTATAGGTCTTTGATTTCCCCTCTACGATGGGGTCGTCTTCAAAGAGGTTCCGTCCTCCCTCGAACCACGCAAAGTTATCCACCTCATGGAGCGTGTGGTTATAGTCGGCTGACGGGTAGAACGAACCCACGAAGGTTGCACTGTCAACCGCCAAGGGTTCCGCATCAGTCTCTGTCAGGAAATAATAGCCGTAGTCGGAGAAGGGGTTCCGTGTACGCTGCGGATAGTAGCTGCTCCAGGTCACAGGACCCTGACCGTGGAAGAGTCGTCGCCCGTTCACCGTACAGGTAGGCACCTCTTTCAGGTCGTCGGTCTCAGTCAGATAGCTCCCTGTGATTCTCTCAGGTTGCAAGGCGCCACCATATCCGTAGATCTTTACCTTATTCAAATTAGAGAAGCCTGCTTTCTTGATGAGTGCGTCGGTAAGCTGGTAGATTCCTGATTCAGGAATACGTATCTTCGCCCATTTGCCGCTTGCCAGCACGGAATGTTCCGCATAGCGTGAGGAAGCAGCCGTGGCACGAGTCTCCACATTTTGCGCATGGACTGTTGCATTTGCCTTAGCCTCGATGTTGAGCATGAAGCTCACCATCTTCATCCATTTCCCTTCGCGCACCACTATGGGCGAGAACATGATATGCATGACGCCACATTTCCTATCAACCACCTGTTCAGTAACGATTACGGGCAGTTCCTGCGGCTCATGTTCGCACAATTCCTTGCAGCGTTTCGCATCTTCGTTGCTCATCGTGATGAACTCTGGGTATTTGATGCTTACCGTGTAGGTGGAATCGCCGTAGTTCTTCCCCAGTTCCATCGTATGTACGAATACGGGCAAAGTCTCCCCTATCCTCACCTCCTCGGCGGTCAGGTTAAAGAACAACTGCCGTTGTGCCTGCAAACACAGTGCACACAACAGCATAAGCGTACTTACTATCGGTCTGAGTATTCTCAAGTCTATCAATTATTTCACGTTCATTTCCAGCACCTTCCGTTCCTCCAGCCATCCTTCCAGATGGTCATTGATGCTGACGGGTCCTACTCCTGCAGGGGTTCCCGTATAAAGAATGTCGCCAGTCTTCAGTGTAAACCACCTGCTGATATAGCTGATCAGCTCATCCACCTTGTAGAGCATATCGCTGGTACAGCCCTCCTGAACGGTCTTGCCGTTGATGTCCAGGTGGAAATGAATGGCCTGGATGTCGCGGAACTTCTCCACAGGCACCCACTCTCCGATGGCTGCAGCCCCGTCGAACCCTTTGCAGAGGTCCCAGGGTTGTCCTGCCTCACACAGATTCCGCTGCAGGTCGCGTGCCGTAAAGTCTATTCCCACCGTCACCGCATCATAATACCGATGGGCGAAACGTTGGGAAATACCCTTTCCTAAGCGACAAATGCGTACTACCAGCTCCGTTTCGTAGTCAATCCTTCCCAGTTCCTCGGGCAGGAACAACGGCTTCTTGTCTTTCAGTAACGACGAGTCGGCCTTGGTGAAGATAACTGGAGCGTCTGGTTTATATAACGCACCATGTAGCTCTTTATTGTGTTGGAGGTAATTCATTCCTACGGCAAATATCTTCATATCTTGAACTATTTATTGTAATTTGACGGTGCAAAGATAGTACAAAAATCAGTATGTATCAAGAAATAGCAGACAAAAAAAGAGGCAGGATTTTCCTGCCTCTTCGTCTCAATGCTCACAATAGTATGAATGGGATTACCGCCAATGCTTGAGCATCGAGAGATGGGAGTCGTAGAGTCGGCGGCGTTCGATTTCCGACTGATTGTCGGGATTGGGCATATGACTGACGAGGAAGTCGAGCAAGGATTCTTTGTCCTTGTATGTGAAGTTACCATCTGCATAGCACCATTTACAGTAGTCTTCGTTGAAACTTCCATCCGTCTCACGACTAATCATGGTATCGTCCGTCAACGGCATTCCGCAGCATTGGCAGTACAAGATCTGGGGTGAACCAAGCAGCGTATTGATGGATACACCAAACACTCTCGACAAGGTCTTCAACTGTTCAGTATCGGGCTGTGTCTCACCGTTTTCCCATCTGCTTACGGCCTGGCGTGTTACATGTACTCGTTCAGCAAACTGCTCTTGCGTCAGATTGTTTTTCTCTCGAATGCTTCTGATGATTTCTTTTGTCTCCATATATTATTATTACTTGATGATTTGACGGTGCAAAGATAGTGCAAAAACCAGTACGTGTCAAGAAACACAAAGTTGCTTATTCTTAATAAAACAAAAAACCGGCACTGCCCATGGGGCAATGCCGATTCTTTCTATAGTAGTAAAAATGTTATTCTGCTACGAGGGTGAAGCGCTTGAAGTCAACAATCTTCAGCTCCTTGTCCTGAGTAGCGAGCCACTGAGAAACAGTAGCCTTGTCGCCATCACCGAACTGGAACTCCTGGTCAACCAGGCAGTTCTCCTTCAGGAACTTCTGAACACGACCCTTAGCGATGTTCTCGATCATCTGAGCAGGCAGGTTAGCAGCCTTCTCGGCAGCAGCCTTCTCCTTCAGCTCGCGAGCCTTCTGAGCCTCCTCTTCAGTGAGCCAGCCCTTCTTGATGTTGCTCTCGATATGATCCTCGCTATCCACCAGGTTCGGGTTGATACCGTTCTTCTTCAGAACAGAGTCAACATACTTCTCTACCTGCTCTAGCTTGGTCTTCTCCACAGCAGTCTTGTACTCCTCATCGAGTACAGCCTGGGGAACGCTCTGAGCATCGAGAGCCACCGGCTTCATGGCAGCTACCTGCATAGCCAGCTTGTGACCAGCCTCAGTAGCAGTCTTGTTGGTCTGAACCATGGTAGCAAGTGTGTGCTTACCCATGTGGTCGTACACCTCGATATTCTCGCCAGCGAGTGTGAGGTAACCATCCAGTTCCATCTTCTCACCAGTGATACCTGAACGCTGAGTAACAGCGTCGGCCACCTTCTGACCGTCAGCCAGTGTGAGTTCCTTCACCTCGTCGAGGCTCTGGCACTTGTTAGCCACGGCAGCATCGAGGATGCTCTGTGTGAGTGCGATGAAGTCAGCACCGTTAGCAACGAAGTCGGTCTCGCACTTCAAGGCGATAGTAGCGGCAAAGCCGTTCTCAGCCTTTACGAGAACACAACCATTGGAAGTCTCGCGGTCGCTGCGCTTAGCGGCGATAGCCAGACCGCGCTCGCGGAGCAGCTCCTTGGCATGGTCGAAATCACCCTCAGCCTCTGTCAGAGCCTTCTTGACATCAGCCAATCCGGCACCTGTCATGGCGCGAAGCTTCTTAATATCATCAATTGAAATTGCCATAATAACTTTAATTCTTCAATTATATAATTCTTCTATTCTTTAATTACTCAGCAGCTGGTGCTTCCTCGGCGGGAGCCTCAGCAGCAGCTTCCTCAGCGGCAGGTGCCTCCTCAACGGGAGCCTCAGCAGCGGGAGCCTCTTTACGAGCACGACGTGCACGGGGCTTTGCCTCAGCAACTTCCTCAGCCTGCTCCTTAGCAGCCTTCTCGTCAGCGCGCTCAGCCTTGCGCTCCTCGAGACCTTCAGCGATTGCTGTGCAGCAAGCGTTCAGGATTACCTCGATAGAGTCCTTAGCATCGTCGTTAGCGGGAATCATGAAGTCGATGTCGTTGGGGTTGCTGTTGGTGTCAACGATAGCGAACACGGGGATACCCAAGCGCTTAGCCTCTTTTACAGCAATGTGCTCCTTCATCACGTCGATCACGAACAGGGCAGAGGGCAGACGGGTCAGGTCGGCGATAGAACCGAGGTTCTTCTCCAACTTGGCACGCTGACGGCTCACCTGCAGGATCTCACGCTTTGAGAGGTTTCCATAAGTACCGTCGCTCATGAGCTTGTCGATGGTAGCCATCTTCTTCACAGCCTTGCGGATGGTGGGGAAGTTGGTGAGCATACCGCCCGGCCAACGCTCGATAACGTAAGGCATGTTCACGGCTGTAGCCTTCTCGGCCACGATGTCCTTAGCCTGCTTCTTCGTAGCAACGAAGAGGACCTTCTTACCAGACTTAGCGATCTGCTTCAAGGCCTCAGCAGCCTCGTCGATCTTTGCCACAGTCTTGTGCAGGTCGATGATATGAATACCGTTGCGCTCCATGAAGATGTAAGGAGCCATAGCGGGGTTCCACTTGCGCTTGAGGTGACCGAAGTGACATCCGGCCTCGAGCAACATGTCAAAATTTGTTCTTGCCATTTTCTTTCTTAATGTTTTAAATGTTTACTTTCTTTTTAATTCTTGTTAGAACCAACCCATGAGTAATTAAATTGAAAATTGAAAATTGAAAATTGAAAATTATACAATTCAAGTCTCATTGGTTTAGATGCTAAACTGTTCAGTTCAAGATTAACGCTTACTGAACTGGAAGCGACGACGAGCCTTCGGCTGTCCCGGCTTCTTACGCTCAACCTCACGACTGTCGCGTGTCAGGAAGCCCTGATCCTTCAGTTTCTTCTTATCTTCGGCGTTGATCTTTACCAGTGCACGGGCAATGGCGAGACGCAGAGCCTGGCTCTGACCTGTGAAACCACCACCGTCGAGATTCACCTTGATGTCGTACTTCTCAGCAACGTCCAGCAGGTTCAGCGGCTGCTTCACCACATACTGCAGGATGGCAGAAGGGAAATACTCGGTAATATCTTTCTTATTGATTATAATCTTGCCTGTTCCTTCACTGACGTAAATACGTGCAATAGCACTCTTACGGCGACCTAATGCATTAATTACTTCCATCTTGTCTTATTATTTTAACAGGTTAATATCAATTGCCTTGGGCTTCTGAGCCTCATGGGGATGCTCTGTGCCATTGTAAACATAGAGGTTGTCGAGCAGCTGACGGCCCAGACGACCTTTAGGAAGCATGCCTTTAACAGCATGACGCAGGATACGGTCCATACCGAACTCACGAGTGCGGAGCTGTGCCGGTGTGGTGAAACGCTGACCACCAGGATAACCTGTGTAGCGAGTGTAAACCTTGTCGGTCTCCTTCTTGCCAGTGAAATAAGCCTTCTTGGCATTGATGATGATCACATTGTCGCCGCAATCAACATGCGGGGTAAATGTGGGCTTGTACTTACCGCGAATCAACTTCGCTACCTTAGAAGCGAGACGGCCCACTACCTGGTCGGTAGCATCAACAACCACCCACTCCTTCTGTGCTGTTTCCTTGTTAACGGAAATAGTCTTGTAACTTAAAGTGTCCATTGATAATGAATAAAATATAAAAACGTTTCTAATACGGATATGTCGCCATCCGACCGCGCCTGGCTTCACGCACCTGGAAGCGAGCAGACTCTCCGCCTGCCAGTGAGCAGCGATTCACAAACCACAACGACGGCATTCCTGCCAAGGCTGCTATTTACACGCTACCCTCGGGGGTTCATACGGCCCCACGTAGAATCGGGTTGCAAAGGTACTGATTTTCTTGGGAATACGTATGACTGTCACGGAGCGTGCGTAAAAAATTATGATTATTTAACTAACCGATAGACTAAAATCACTTTGTTGGGTTGCAAGATCCATTGAAAAGCCTTACCTTTGCAACAATGATGCAGAAATAACGAAACTATGCAAGCAATCATCCTGGCGGCGGGAATGGGCCGCAGACTCGGCGAATATACTAAGGACAACACGAAGTGCATGGTCCCGGTAAACGGCGTAAGACTCATTGACCGACTGCTCCACCAACTGAGCAACCTGGAATTGAGTCGCGTGGTTATCGTGGTGGGCTATCAGGCAGAGAACCTGAAGAGCTACATAGGTACGCGCTATGCCGACCAGCTGACCATTGAATACGTGGAAAACCCGGTATATGATAAGACAAATAACATCTACTCTCTCTGGCTGGCTAAGGAACGGCTGCAGGAAGACGATACGCTGCTCATCGAAAGCGACCTGATCTTCTCCGACCGTCTGTTCCCCATGATTCTGGAGAATCCTTATCCTAACCTCGCCCTCGTGGCAAAGTATGAGAGCTGGATGGACGGTACAATGGTGCGCATCGACACCGACAATAACATCGTGAATTTCATACCCAAGCAGGCCTTCGACTATAATCATGTGGATTCCTACTACAAAACGGTGAATATCTACAAGTTCAGTAAGGAATTCCTGAAGAACAGCTACGTGCCTTTCCTGGATGCCTACACCAAGGCGGTGGGCGACAACGAGTATTACGAGAACGTACTGCGTATCATCACCCTGCTCGACAACAGTAACCTGAAAGCGCTGGATATTGGCAGGGAGAGGTGGTATGAGATAGACGACAAGCAGGATCTGGACATTGCTGAGGCTTTATTTGCCGATGACCAGGACGTGCTGCGCAAATATTACGGCAGGTTCGGCGGTTTCTGGCGGTTCCCGCAGATGCTCGACTACTGCTATCTGGTGAACCCTTATTTCCCCAGTAAGCGTTTGAAGGATGAGCTGCGCAGTAACTTCGATACGTTGCTCACGGAATATCCCTCAGGCATGAAGGTGAATACACTCATTGCCAGCAAGAGCTTTGGCGTGAGCGAACCTTATATCGTACCAGGAAACGGAGCTGCAGAGCTCATCAAGGTACTGATGGAGGATATCACAAAGTTCAAAGTTCAAAGTTCAAAGTTCAAAGTAGGTTTCATTCGTCCTACGTTCGAGGAGTATCCCAATAGATACGATAAAGACAGTCAGGTTACCTTCGTGCCCGATAATGAGGACTATCGTTATACGGCCGATGACTTAATGACGTTCTTTGCCGACAAGGATATACAGACACTGATGCTCATCAATCCTGATAACCCCACAGGAAACTTCATCCCCAAGACGGATGTGCTGAGACTGGCGGCATGGTGCGAGGAGCGAAACATCCGTCTGGTGGTTGACGAGAGTTTTGTGGATTTCAGTAAGGACTACGCCACCAACTCCCTGCTCAGTGATGCAATCCTTGAAACCTATCCCCACATGGCGGTCATGAAGAGTATTTCCAAGAGCTATGGTGTTCCTGGACTGCGCTTAGGTATTCTTGCCTCTGCCGACAAAGAACTCATTGCCCGTATTAAAAAAGAGGTGTCGATATGGAACCTCAACTCGTTTGCCGAGTTCTTCATGCAGATCTACAATAAACATGAGAAAGACTACTTGAAAGCATGCGAGAAGTTCGTTGCAGAGCGGGATGCGTTTGAACGCCGGCTGCGAACAGTTCCTTTCTTCCGCGTGATGCCCTCACAGGCCAACTATTTCCTGTGCGAGGTACTGCCACCCTCTACGGCAAAGGAGATTGTGATCTATATGCTGAGACAACACAATATCCTGACGCGCGACTGCAGCGGAAAGCCTGGTCTTGACCCGAAGAAACAGTATATGCGTATTGCTGTGCGTAACCATGAGGACAATACCCGTCTGGTAGATGCCCTTCTACAATTCTCATGCCGATGAAATACAGGGCTTGCATCTGCGGCGGCGGTAACCTGGGACATGTGGTGGCAGGATTCCTGGCAGCACAGGATAACTGTGAGGTGAACCTGCTGACACGACAACCGGAACGCTGGCAGAGACAACTGGAAATCACAACTCCCGAGGGGGAGGTGTTGAAAGGACAACTGCAAACGGTTTCTTCAGAACCTGCCGAGGTGGTAAGGGGAGCAGACATCGTACTGCTCTGTCTGCCGGGATTCTCCATCGCCAGTGTGCTCCGTCAGATTGCCCCTGCTCTCTCACCGCAGACCACCGTGGGCAGCATCGTTTCAAGCACGGGGTTCTTCGAGGAAGCCCTGCACATCCTACCCGAGGGAACACCTCTGTTCGGTTTCCAGCGCGTTCCTTTCATCTCACGAATGGAGGAATACGGGCACTCGGCGCACTTACTGGGACGACGACCGCTGATGCGCATCGGGATGGAACGGGTTGTGAACAGGGAACGACTGAAGGAGCAGTTGGAGGAGCTATTCCACATTCCTGTGGAGGTGCTGGGCAGCTACTATGAGGCAAGCATCAGCAACAGCAATCCTATTTTGCACCCGGCACGTCTCTATACGATGTGGAAAGACTGGCAGCCGGGTATCACCTACCCACGAAACTGTGCGTTCTATGGGGAATGGACCGATGAGGCCTCGGCCATCTATATCGAGATGGACAAGGAACTGCACGACCTGCTGAAGGAGTTGCCAGTATCTGCCGACTGTCTGCCAACGGTGCTCGACTACTACGAGAGTCATGATGCACCCTCTCTTACCCGTAAGCTACGGTCGATCAAGGCGTTCCAGGGTATCCTGTCGCCGATGAAGGAGACTGCCGAGGGCTTCGTGCCCGACCTCCGCAGCAGGTATTTCACAGAGGATTTCCCCTACGGTCTTAACCTCCTGCGGCAGTTAGCTAAAGAAAAGAATGTCAACACCCCTACCATGGACGAGGTGCAACGGTGGGGACAACAAATGATACGATATGCAGACAACAACGATTGACCATCAGGCACTGCGCCAACGCTTCAACCCCGACGGCTCCCAGCTGCGGAAGCACCAGCTTCGCATGCTGGAGATACTGGTGGTGATCGATAAGATCTGCCGAAAGCATCAGATACCTTACTGGCTCAGCAGCGGTACGCTGATTGGGGCTGTACGTCATAACGGCTTCATTCCCTGGGATGATGACCTCGACATTGAGATGATGAGAAACGACTACCTCCGGTTACTGGAGGTGCTGACTAAGGAATTGCCCGACTGGCTTGCACTGCAGACGGACGAGACTGATCCGAACTATTTCTTCTTCTATGCCAAGGTGCGCGACCGTCGCTCGCTGCTGAACGAGGGGAACAACTACGACCGGATGTGGAAGGAGCAGGGTATATACATCGATATCTTCCCCATGGAAGAGCATCCCATCTGGCTGCACAAGTTCACAGAGCTTTCTGTAGGACATATGTATAAGGTGTGGCGAAAGAGTAAGGATGATGCCAAGGCCATCAAGCGGGTAAGACGCATCTTCAACTTCAACAACCGCTATGTCTTCCCCTTCCTCCGCAGATTTCTTCCTTCGCATGATTCCTCGACGCAAAGTCCCCCTCCCTATGGAGGGGCTAAGGGTGGCTCCACCCTCCTCACAAGCGGCATGGGCATTCCCTACCACAATCCGCGCTTTGCCGAAGACATCTTCCCGCTGGCCGAGCATGTGTTTGAAGGGTATCAGTTCCCTGTGCCACATGATTATGATCACCATCTGCGCTGCATCTATGGTGACTACACGCAGTTGCCTGATCTTGATACGATCCATCCGCATGTCAATCATATAGAGATCTATGACTAACGATACTGAATCACTGAAAGAGAAAACTGCCAAAGGACTGTTCTGGGGCGGTATGAACAATGGCGTGCAACAGCTCATCGGACTGGTGTTCGGCATTATTCTCGGACGACTGCTGTCGCCTGATGATTTCGGTATGATGGCCATGATCACCATCTTCACCGTCATTGCTGTAGAGCTGCAGAGCAGTGGTTTCAAGACCGCCTTAGCCAACATGGAGCATCCTACCGACAATGACTATAACTCGGTGTTCTGGTTCAATATCGCGGTGAGCCTCTGCATCTATGTCATCCTGTTCTTCTGTGCACCGCTCATCGCCAGCTATTATCACCAACCCGCACTCACCCCTCTTTGTCGTTATGTCTTCATGAGCTTCGTGTTCTCCAGCTTCGGATTGGCGCAGTCGGCCTACCTCTACAAGAACCTTCGCACCAAGCAGCAGGCAAAGAGCGGTATGGTCGCCATCATCATTTCGAACATCATCGGTGCTGTGATGGCATGGAAAGGCTTCTCCTATTGGTCGTTGGCCACACAGAGCATCGTTTATGTACTGGTAATCACCCTGATGTACTGGCATTATTCCGACTGGCGACCGAGATGGCACTTTGATCCGGAGCCCATCAAGCGTATGTTCCCCTTCAGCTGTAAGATCATGTTCTCGGCCATCTTCACACAGGTGAACAACCAAATTCTCAACATCCTGCTCGGACGGTTCTTTAAGCCCAAAGATGCAGGAAACTACAACCAGGCTTACCAATGGGACTACAAGTGCTTCAACCTCTTGCAGGGTATGGTGCAGACAGTGGCCCAACCGGTATTCGTTGATTTGAAGAGCGATGGAGAACGGCAACTCAGGGCTATGCGCAAACTCATCCGCTTCACCGCCTTCCTCTCCTTCCCCCTGCTGTTCGGCTTTGGCATGGTGTCGCATGAGTTCATCATCACTGCCATAGGCGAGAAATGGAGCACCAGCGCCTCCTACCTGCAGCTGCTTTGCATTGCCGGTGCCTTCATGCCCATTAACACCTTATTATATAATATGATTATCAGTAAGGGGAAGTCAGACACCTATATGTGGAACACCCTGGCTTTAGGAATCTGTCAGCTCATCCTCATGCTCGTGCTCTATCCCTATGGGGTGCGCACCATGGTCATCGGATACGTCATCCTGAATTCCTGCTGGCTGTTTGTATGGCATCACTTCGTACAACAGCTCACCGGCTACCGTCTGCTCTCCTTACTCAAAGATATTGCTCCCTTTGCCCTATGCGCCTTGGGAACCATGCTGTTAACCGCCTTCATCACCCGCGGAATACAGAACCTCGTCCTCCTGCTGATTGTCAGGGTTATCCTGGCTGTCATCATCTACTACCTCGTCATGCGGATTGCCGGAGCCCAGATCCTGAAAGACTGTATGCAGTTCATCCTGTCGAAAACCAAAAAACAAGCACCATGAAACACCCTGCTAACATCGATGTAGCCGTATTGATCCTGTTCTTTAACCGTCCCGACCACCTCAAAGAAGTGTTCGATGAAGTAAGAAAGGCGCGGCCCTCCCAGCTGTTCCTCTATCAAGATGGTCCGCGGGGAGAGCGTGACATGACTGGTATTGAAGCTTGTCGGAAGGTGGTGGAGGACATCGACTGGGAGTGTGAGGTGCACCGCAAGTATCAGGAGCGCAACTATGGTTGCGACCCCTCGGAATACCTGTCGCAGAAATGGGCTTTCTCTGTTGTTGACAAATGCATCGTTCTGGAAGATGACGATGTGCCGTCACAGTCGTTCTTCCCTTTCTGTAAGGAGCTGCTCGACCGCTATGAAGATGATGAGCGCATCTGGATGATCTCGGGGTTCAACATCGATGAGGTAACCCCAGACACCCCTTACGACTATTTCTTCACGCAGACATGCAGCATCTGGGGATGGGCTTCGTGGCGACGAGTAATCGACCAATGGGACGGAAAGTATTCGTTCCTCGACGACGATTATGCCATGCAACGTCTTCGTGGTGTGGTTCATGCGCGTAAATACAGGAACGAGTTCATCAAGATGTGTTATGACCACCGTGCCGCAGGGAAGGAATTCTACGAGAGCATCTTCTGGTCGAGCATGATCCTGAACAATGCAATGGCCATCATGCCTACCCGTAACCTGATCAACAACAGAGGACTGACCTCCGACAGCACCCATTTCACGGGAAGCATCTACACCACCCCTCGGGCTTTCCGCCGTATCTTCACCATGAAACGCCATGAGCTCCAGTTCCCCCTCCGTCATCCTCAATACGTCATCGAAGATACCAGCTACAAGGACCGTCTCTACCGCATCAATGCCTGGGGACATCCCTGGTTGAAGACTAGCCGTTCCCTTGAGGAGCTATGGCTGAACCTCCGTCATGGTAACTTCAAGCAAATCGGACAGGCCATCAGCAACCGTTTCCGTAAATGGACAAAGAAGAAAAAACATTTCTGATTATTTGGCAAGAATAGGCCATGTCAGATAACGATGGAGCCAATAGCCATGATAGAGCAGTAAATAGACTGTAATGGCAGCTATCAGTATCAGGACAACCAGCTGCACCCACCGATGATTCTCTTTCAACAGCCACGCTATGGTAAGCGGTACCACAAAGAGCCAATGGGCAGCCATGATATACACCTCGTTAATGGCAAAGCCAAGAAGCACATGCAGTACGAGGTTGAAAGCCAGCACACTCATCAGCAGCCACAGGAACCGTTCTTTACGTCCCCACCAACCCCCCAACAGGAACAGGAGGAGGATGACGGCCTCCACGACATACTGAACAGGCCATGTATAACGAACAATAACAGGACGTTTCATCAAGATATCTCCTAACAGATGCTCACGGTGCAGCTGAATAGACTCACCGAACACATTCTCCACTAGGATATCCAGGCGCGACACATCCGTACCCACCCATTCCATCTGTTCCCCGATGGGGTTTTCTTTCTCCGACGGCACCTTGTCGGTGGTGAGGTTCAGTAGGAAGGCAAAGGTCAGCATACAAATAGAAGGTATCACTACTGCCTTCAGAAAAAACGCTTTCTGGAAGAAGCCACGGCCGTTGACAAATAGTACACAAAGGAAAACAATGGCTCCATTGCTGAGTGTCACACCTGCCACCACCACAAACGAACAGATGGTCTCCCAGATACTGAAATATTCCCCTTTCCGTAGTTTCACCCCCGACCGGTACAGTATATATATAATAAGGAATAACGACAGACAGAAATGGTCGGCCACCAGAACCGTCAACCAGATATACGCGCAACTGAAGAAGAAAGCGGTAAGGAGGAAAGCGGCAAGACGGTCAACCCCCACTACCTCACGCAGGATCCTGTGCATGAACAGAAAGGTATAAAAGGCGCAAAACACTAATAAGGCACCCATCACCAACTGTGCACAGTTCACGGTGGTGAGCTGTTCCAGGAGTCCGTTCAATAAGGAGAAAGGATACATCAGAAAGGCCAGCAACGGGTGTCTCACCACATCATATCCCTGATGCCATTCCGACAGCACCGCATAGCTGATGGGATCGAAGCCCGACATGTGGTAGTTTCTCATGAACGTGTTCCAGCTTTGTTCACTGTAGTCGGCAAACAAACCAAAGAACTTCTTGATCATCAGATACTGAAACGACAGGATGAACACCAGCGCATACACCGCCGGCCACCGCTCTTCCTTGGAAACACACAAGTCCTTCATCATGTCAGCATATATTGAGTCAGCAAGTAGCCGTTATGAATCCACAGATACACCGCCAGCAGCAGTACAAGCGTGCGCACTGACAACCTCATCACCTTCGTCTTCGCTTTCAGCAGATAAGCCATGGCAATGGGAATAGCATACAGGTAATGCGGCGACATGATATATATCTCGTTGATGCCGAAGCCCAATCCCATGTGCAAGGCCATATCAACAGCCATGAACGAAAGGGTGAGCCAGAGGAACCGTGAACGCCTTCCACACAAGATACCCACCAGGAACAGCAGTACGGCAACAGCCTCAACCCCATAGTTCCACCAGTGGTCATACCTCACGATGATAGGTCTTCGGCGGAACACATCCCCCAAGAGATGCTGCTCGTGTAACTGCAACGACTCCCCGAAGAGGTTCTCCACCGTAGTCTCCCAACGCGAGGTGGTAATATCCGTCCACCGCATAAACTCCCCCTTGCCGATGGGCTTACCGGTATAAACGCGTTTCTTCACAGTCGGTTTCACAGGAGCTGCCGCCGCCATGGTATCCCCTTGAGCCTTGCGGATGGAATCCTTTCGGGCAGTCTCCAACCGAAGCACCCTCTCCTTTTCCCTCTTCTCTTCCCGCTCCTGTTTCTTCTGCGCATGGCGTGCCTTTTCCTTCTCCACTACGAAGGTCTTGTACTCCCACCGACAGAACAGCCACATCAGAAGGGCAGGCACTGCCACGGTCAGGATAAGGTTCTGCGGACGGAAGAAACGCTTCCCGTTCACAAACAGGTTCGCCAGGAACACCTTGATACCGTTGTTCAGCGAGATACCTGCGGTGAAGATGAAGAGCCAGATGGTTTGTGAACGCTTCATCTGTCGACCCTCCTTCAACTGCCTTCCTGCCAGAAGAAGAGTCAGCAGGAGCATCATCATCGAAAGGATGAAATGATCAGGCACCATCGTGGCCACCATGATATAGGCAAACGAGAAATACAATGTAGAGAGAAGAAGAGCGTCTGTCTTGCTCAAGCCTACGATTTCACGGAAGATGCGATACAGGAACAGGAACGAATACAAGGAGGCCGCTACCAGGATCAGGGCTGTCATCACTTGCACCCCGTTCAGTCCCGTCAGCGCCATCACCCCCTGGTTCAGCAGATATGGCAGGTACATGAAGAAGGCGAGCAGCGGATGGCGATACACGTTATAGCGTGTCTCCCAATCAGACAGCACGTAATAGGTGATGGGATCATAGCCCGACACACGGAACCTCCCGATGAACAGTTTCCAGTAGTCATCAGCAGGACGCATAAACAGGTCGCCATACTTATAGATGGTCAGCGCGTTCAGCAGGGCAAACACCAGCACCACCGCCAGTGCCAGCCACCGTTCCTCACGACGGATCTTGAACATGCGCAATATCTCTCTCATCGTTTCAAAAAGAATCTAACCAACAGGAAATTCACGGGCACGCAGATACAGAACATCGGGATGGGAGCCCAAGGCTTACTCACGCCCAACCAGAGGAAGAAGTTCAGCAGTATCATCTGCAGTAACCAGTTCACCACATGCGACAAGGCGAAGCCTGCCCCGCGGCGCACATTGGCCTTCACGCGGAAGGTGTAATGGGTAGAGGCAATGAAGTTGAACACGAAGCTGACCAGATAACCTATGGTCATTGCCACACTGGGATTCAGCCAATGGATGAGCACCCAATAGACAGCATACTGGATGAACGTGGCAAGCACGCCTACCACGCCGAATCGGACGATCTCACCCAGTCGGTCCTTATCTAAACGGTTTATAATACCCTTCATTTGCATAGTCCAGCATCTCTTTGTCACCCCTACTGTCACCATAGGCCGTGAGCACCATCTCCTTACGATCAGGATACAGTTCCTGCAGTCGTACCACCTTCTGCTTCCCGAAGCAGTTCTTGGTAAGGAACCGTCCTGTCAACCTACCCTCCTTCACCTCCACTTTGGTGCAGAGGAACTTCATCGACGAAGCCAGCTCACCAAAGAACGGGCGCACCCAGTCCTCTACGCTGGCGCTCACCACCACCACCTCCGTGTCGGCCTCATTCAGTAAGGTGCGTATCTTCTCCAGTCCTGCAGCACGCATGATGGTGGCCTTCGACTGCGCAAACTGTGTGCAGTAGGCTTCAAACACCGCCTCGGTCATTCCGGCGAAGCAATAGCTGAACACCTGTCGTTTCACCTTCCAGTTAGGATACAGTCCCAACTTCATCGCCACCAGCTGGAGCGAATAGCGTAGGAAGCACTTCAGGAATTCCTTATCGCCCTTGACGAAACGGATGAACTCCACGAAAGAGTCGCGCCGTGTCAGCGTACCGTCGAAATCAAATGCATACACTTTCATTGGGGACAAAGGTACAAATAAGCGGGAACAAAAGCAAATTATCTCCAAAATATTTGTTGGTGTCGAAAATAATCCCTAACTTTGCCACGGATAATTAAAGATTAGACAAGGTAAGGGATTCCGACTCTGGCAAAGGAAGTCGGAATTCTTTCTATTTTGCTTACTTTTTGAAAACAACTAAAAATAAATAGATTATGGCTTATATGTCACAAGAAGGCTACGACAAACTGGTAGCCGAACTGAAACGATTGGAGAGCATCGAGCGCCCGAAGGCTTCTGCAGCCATTGCCGAGGCCCGCGACAAGGGCGACTTGAGCGAGAATAGCGAGTATGATGCTGCCAAGGAGGCACAGGCAAACCTCGAGGATAAGATCAACCGTCTGAAGGTGCAGATCTCCGAGGCAAAGGTGGTGGATGTGTCGCGCTTGAGTACCGATGCTGTTCAGATTCTTTCAAAGGTGGAGATGACCAATCTGGCCAACAAGGCGAAGATGGTCTATACCATCGTAAGCGAGAGCGAGGCAAACCTGCGCGAAGGAAAGATTTCCATTACCACCCCCATTGCTCAAGGTCTGCTCAATCACAAGGTGGGCGACGAGGTGGAAATCAAGATCCCCCGCGGCACCATTAAGTTGCGTATTGATAAAATTACAGTAGGTTAAGGCCTACTGTAATTCCTTCTGGAAATTCTCTAGGATTTTTCCTGCGATTTCCTTGAATTCCTCTTCCGTGAGCTGAAGTTTTTCACGACGGAAATCAACATCTTTCTCTGATTGCATAGGAATTAGATGGATGTGGGCATGAGGCACTTCCAATCCTAATACCACCTGAGCTACCTTCTTGCAAGGGAAGGCGGCCTTGATGGCCTTTGCCACTTGCTTGGCAAATACCTGGAAGCGGGCTATCTCATCATCTTCCATGTCGAAGATGTAATCTACTTCCCTACGAGGGATTACAAGGGTATGACCCTTCACCAACGGATTGATATCAAGGAAAGCATAGAACTCCTCGTTCTCTGCACATTTGTAGCTGGGAATCTCACCTGCAGCAATCTTACTAAATATATCCATATTTTTTTAATTTATCAAACAAAATCGTCACCGTATTTAATCTGCGCCTCACTGATGTATTTACGCACCAGTGCAGATGAGTCTTCCTTCTTGCAGATCAGTAATACATTATCTTGTTCAGCCACGATGAAACCCTCAAGACCGTGGATAATACCCAAATGGTCTTTGGGGAGTTTGATGATATTGTCACTACTGTTCTCGATAATGATCCTATCGGTGATCACCACATTATCATCATCACTCTTCTTCATGCTCTCGTAGATGGAATGCCACATACCCAAGTCGGCCCAGCCGAAGTCGCAGTTCATCACATACACCTCATCATTGCCGTCGAGCAGTCCTGAGTCGATAGACACATTGGGATACGACGGGAATTTCTCCTCGATGAACAGCAGTTCCTCTTCGAGTGTTACCTCTTTGGCTTCGTCAATCTGCCGTAGCACCTTGGGGAAGATATGGTGAAGGCAATCACGCAAGTGTTTCACGTTCGACAGATAGATACCTGTATTCCATAGGAACTCCCCGCTCTCCATGAACATCTGCGCAAACTGGCGGTCGGGTTTCTCTGTAACCGACTTCACCTCGAACACCTGCTCATTGTCCGTTGTGTTTCCTTTCTGGATATAGCCGTAGCCTGGTTCGGGACGGGTGGGCTTCACGCCCATCGTCAGCACAATATCCTTGGCGGCCACCAGGTCGAGTCCTTCACTGATATTCTCTAAGAACATCTCCTCCTTGAACACAGCCTGATCAGAGGGAACAATCGTTATGCGGGCATTGTTATTCCTTCGCCGGATGCGATAGGTTGCCCACGCCACACTGGGTGCCGTATTACGGTGAATCGGTTCGCTCAACACATTCTCTGGTGGAAGGTCGGGCAGCTGCTCCAACACGTAATGCGCATATTCGTGGTTCGTACTTACATAAATGTTGTCTATGGAAATCAGCTTGGAAATTCTGCTGAAGGTGCTTTGTAATAAAGTCTGACCTGTTGAAAAGAAATCAACAAACTGCTTTGGTTTTTTCGAACGACTGCAGGGCCACAATCGGCGACCTTTTCCGCCGGCCAGAATCACACAGTAATTGTCCTTGTTATATGTTGTCATGATAATGATAGGTTACTCTATGTATATAACGGCACTAAGATATACATTTATTGTGGAGTAGGCAAATAAAAAGTATGATTTTTAGAAAATTTGGCAAAATAGCGGTTGTTTGCATCGGTTTTTTGCTCGATTATTTGTTCTTTGGCTTCGCCGAAAGTACTCCCGTTAACTACGTTTTACTCTGTCACGACTCAGCCATTCAAACTCGTTTGACGGCATTCGCTGCTCCATCGTATCGGAAATAAAAACAAAAAAAAACGCTTTTTGTTTTGTATTTCGCTCACTTATTCGTACCTTTGCACCCGCATTGAAGCCCAGATGGCGGAATCGGTAGACGCGCTGGTCTCAAACACCAGTGGGGCAACCCGTGCCGGTTCGACCCCGGCTCTGGGTACAAGGCTTGAAAGAAGTGTGTTGACTATTAATTAGTTACAACACACTTCTTTCTTTTATTATATCATTATCTCTGTGAGCAACGTAAAATCCTTGTTTTGATATTTTAACACCTTACCAGTGCAGTATTTCCTGTTTTCGGTGTTTATAAGAAAACATTTACAACAAATATAACACAGATGAAAACAATGAAAATCAGGATTTGCGCCATCGCCTATGGCCTTTGGCCGAAACATCTCATGCTCAGGAAAGCTATTCAAGCATCACTTTCCTCTTGCTTAATCGGGACTTTGATGCTGCTTGCTACTTTCCCCCTCGGCTCTTGCAGCGACGACGATGACAACGACAAGGACATCACCAAGGTGATTGCCATGAGTGTTTCCGCAGAACCGGGTGTTATGTACGATCTCTTCGACAGCATGGGGGAACATCCCATCGAGTGCATGCGAGTGATGACAGAGGACGAGCCGGGACAATGGCAGAACCTGCCCATCAGCGGCATCAAGGGTTTTACCTACGAAAGAGGGCATGAATACGAGCTGCGCGTAAAGCGAACTATTTTGGCCAATCCACCGCAGGATGCCAGTAACCGCACCTACGAACTGGTGCGCATCCTAGACGACAAGAAAGTGGAAGAAGTGGCAGAGCCAGCAGAGGAAGTAGTAAAGAGTGAAGCCGACATAACATATGAGCAGCAGTGCCCGGTAGAAAAGTATGCCATAACCAAAGGAGGTGAATATGTGGTGGATGCCGATGGTAAGATGACATACGCTGATGGCACGCCGACACCTGAATTTGACAAGCATGCACAAATCTACTTAGAGAACATTCTCGACAAGAGCCATCCACTATGGCAGGCAGGTGCCCGTTATATGGCAACATACGCTTACATTCTTTCACCCATTACCGAAGAAATACGCCTTGTGCCCAGCACTCATTCCGGCTTCCTCTTCAAGAACATACTTACCGAGAGCGAGATGGCATACATCAAACAATCGATGAAACAGGGCGAAACGCTGCACTACTACCTCATCCTCGCCAATGTGTATAAGCGCGGTATACAAAAAGTGGGGTTCACTATTAGAAGATAGTGTATTCAAAGTCGTCGAACACGGTGAAGCCCATCTGTAGCAGGCTTTGGCGGCTCTTTTCGATGTCTTCCGCTGTGTTGTAGCCGGGGATATGCGGTAGGCGCAGCATAATATTTCCTTTATCTGAATGCTGTCTTTTGAGCCATTCAAGGTTCTCCACAACGAGGTGGTTGTCGCTTCCTGTATATTTACAATAGATCTCGGGGTTCATGTCTTTCACGTCCACTACCCACTGGCTGACCTTCGGAAACAGCTGTTCCACCAGTTTATTGTCCACGTTAAGACTCGTTTCTATTGTTATTCTCCACTCTGACGGCATCTTGTCGGCGAACTCGCAGATAAAGTTAGAGCGCAGGCAGGGCTCACCGCCGCCGAAGCATATGCCGCCACCCGTTGCCAGAAAGTAAAGATGGTCAACCATGACCTCGCTAAGCAACTCGTCTGTTGTCAGCTCGCGCCACACACCATTGGGTTCCTGGCAGCGCCTGTTCAGGCAATAAGCACACCGCAGTGGGCAACCGTGAAAGGCCACCAATGTGGTAACTCCTTTCCCGTCGGTGGCCAGCCGATGCCTGTTCAGTCCGATGAGTGGCGCTACGCCTGATGGGTTTGTGTTATCTGCTGTGGTAGTAAACGTCATCGGTGCGTACAACAATGACCTCCCCCATGAGGTTATCGCTGACTTCGTCAAAGATTACACGATTGGGGTTCTGGCTTTTCATGATAATCTCTTTATTCTCGTACCCTACATAGGAAAACATAATCTTGCTCCCAATGGGGGCCTCGATGGCAAAACAACCGTTGATGTTTGTTACCGAGTATAGTGGCTGTCCTTCTCTTGTGATGGTGACTCCTATCATGGGGAGGCTGTCCTCGTCAAGTACCTGGCCGCGCCATACCACTCCTTGTTCACCTTCACGTAGCATCGAAGTGACGGTTATAGTGTCCAGTTGTACTGAGTCTGCTAATATTTTGGCCTTATGGGCAGGCGTTTGTCCCTGTGCTTGCATGGGATGTAGTGCCGACAAGGCGACCCCCACCACGGCAACTGCTTTGCCCAAGCGTTTGCGTAGCGAGAGCTGTTGCTCAAGATAACGCATTTCCTGCTCACATCGCGGACAGGTGCCAGCACATGGCCCTTTGTGAGTACATTCCGTGGGTTCATAGCTGATGCCGTTGGCCTGAGCAATGGCCAAGCGTACATTCTTCAGCGTCCTGCAGGTCTCTTTTCCTTTCATACAAGTACATTATTACATGACAAAGATACGATAAAAACATCACATATTCCCGTTCTCTTGCTCTAAAACCATCTTAATTCCACATTTTTAACAGTCTCCCACCTTTCGGTAGCTTTTAAAGTGGTGCTAAAGAACACCTGTCACGCAACAAGGCTGGTTAGGCATAGTTATAAGGCTGATTAGGTATAGTTATAAGCCTAGTTGAAGGGTATTATAAGGCTTATAGGAATTCAAAAGTAAACTAACGTCGTAAAGGTGTGAAGGATGTGAATAAACGAATGCTCCGCTAATACGCCTAATTGTCTTATGATCAACAGGTTGTTGGCGGAGCAACTTACATCGTTCATCGTCTTCCTTGAATACTTACCCAATTCACGGATAATCTCGACTCCTCTCATAACCACATTAAATTCCTCCGCCCTTATTCTTCTGGTAATCATGTGATTACACTAATATGGCGGAGGAATATCTTTTCTTCTACAACGGGTCACAAAGTTATAAGCCTAGTTACGATGGGTTAGAAGGCTGATAAGTGGGTGAAAGTAGGCTGATAACTGGGTGAAAGTAGGCTGGTTGGATTTCACCCCTAACTCAGTTCTAAACTTCCCCTGTAAACTTCCCAACGAAAAGGATGACACCGGAGGAGGATTCGCGGATGACATAGACGAAGGGACGGTTGGCGTGGAAGACGGCCTTGCGGGGTTCTTGGAGGGCAGAAGTAGTTAACACTCCTGCTATCGTTACTGCGGCTGCCTCTGAGCCTTCCTCGTTCACCTTGATCTTTGCCTTCTGCCGCATCATGTTGATATAGACGGGTTGTTCGCACATGTTGGGAATCTCCGACTGTTGTGGGTTAAAAGCTAAGCGAATGCCCATCTTATTCAGGAGTCCTATCAGGTTGTCTTGAACGTCATCCGTATCGGAGGAAGTCTCGAAGCGGGGCAGTTTTAAATCCACCTCATAAGGTCTGGAACTATAAAGAGGTGTAAAGACATCATACTGCATGTTGACTACCGTTTCATCCTTGTCCCTCCCTGTTGGAGCAAGATAGTCGATAACGTCGTTGGTGGTCTTACCCTCTTCAGGTAGCATGACGCACATGCTCCACATGCCATTGCCATAAGGAATCTCAACGGCTGAATAGATGTCGTTCTCCATGTATCTGATCAGCACGTTCTGGTGCATCATGGGCAGTGTGGTGGAACCGTTCTCCTTCTGGAACTGCTCTTCCTTGGTGTCCTTCGGGTCGAACTCCGAAGCCCAATTGGCCTTGAAATAGATGGCATTGAGCAAGTAAGACATCATATCGGGGTTTACTGCATCCAAAATGGTGGGAATCATGCCCTTCGTCTTTTCTTTACACCAGCCATTGATACGACCCAATGTACTCGGTGAAGAGAAGTCGAGTGCCTCGGCCTTCGCATCGTAGTAGGTCGTCATATCCTTCTCGAACTGCTGCTTCAAGGTGTATCTCTTGTTCAGGAAGATGGCGTTGGCAATGTCCAGCGTTACCTTATTGTCCACCTGCGGCAGGTTGTCGATGAGGTTCTTGCAGTAGTCGTTCACCGCCTGGATGCCTCCTCTGTGGAAGCCAAGCACCTGTTCCAGCTCCTGTTCGGTCTGCCCCACTGCCGCATCGTTCACCATGCCTAACACATAGGTGATGCTGAGCGGTGAGTAGATAAAGCTCTTACCGCTTTTATCCGTTTCGTTCACCGTCTTCAGGAAGTTCAGTGTAAACAGGTTATTGTCGTTGGCGAACGCCCTCTGTGCCTGTGTCAGCTGCACCGGCTTGGGGTCTGCCACCATGTTCACCATTTTCTTGGTCGTACCAAGATCCAACACTTCCTCAGAAGAGGAACACGACAGCAACAAACTGCTCATTGCCATCATGGTTATTCCGTAAAACAATTCCTTTTTCATATTCGATAATTTTATAGGTTCATCTGCCTTATAAATACGAAAAAGGAAAAATCTTGCTTGGGGGAGAGTTAAGGTTTGTTAATTGGTGTGTTTTTGTGGAATGTGGAGTGTGGAGTGAGAATAGTACTGAGATACAGTATTCATATACAGAACCACTTGTATTTGAAGCATATCTCATTCCACACTCCACATTCCTTCCGCACTCCTCATTCAAGGAGTGTGGAAGGGAGCGTGGGCATAGCACCGTTTTGGGTGCAGACGAAGGCGGAGACTTCCACGGCCTTCATGTGGGCTTCGGGAACCGACTTGCCGTTCAGGATGGCGGCGCAGAAGGAACCAGTGAAGGAATCGCCAGCACCCACCGTATCGGCCACCTGTACCTTGGGCGTTTGCTGGAAAGACATCACGCCTGGCGTGAAGACGTAGGAGCCGTTGGTGCCACAAGTGAGCACCAGCATATCGAGGTTGTACTTACCCAGGATGAGCCAGCACTTGTTCTCCATGTCCAAGCCGGGATAGCCGAACATACGACCGATGAGCACGAGCTCCTCGTCGTTGATCTTCAAGACGTTGCAACGCTGCAGCGACTCACGTATCACCTCTTGGGTGTAGAACTGCTGACGCAGGTTGATGTCGAAGATCTTCATACAGTCGGCTGGTGTGGCATCGAGGAACTTATGGATGGTTTCCCTGCTCACCACGTTGCGCTGCGCCAATGAACCGAAGCAAACGGCACGACAGTTACGGGCGATGTTCTGGATATCCTCGTTGAAGGGGATATTGTCCCATGCCACGTTCTCCTTGATATCGTAGGTGGGAATGCCCTGCTCGTCGAGCTGCACCTGCACGGTTCCCGTGGGATAGGGCACCCGAGGCAGCATACAGTTCAAGTCGTGCTCCTTCAAAGCCTCGATGGTCTCATCGGCCAGCTTATCCTCGCCTAACGCACTAATGGCAATGGTGTTGTCGCTACCTAAGAACTGACCTGCATGATAGGCAAAATTGGCAGGAGCACCACCCAGTTTCTTACCTTCGGGAAGTACATCCCAGAGGACTTCTCCGAGTCCTACTATATAACGTTTCTGATTCATTGTTCTATGCGGTTTTTAGTTGTTTGATATAGGTGAACAGATATACGACACCGACAGCCATGACCAGTACGGCACCAGCCTGTCCCATAGCGTCGCTCATGAAGCCCATGATGAGCGGGAAGATGGTTCCGCCGAAGAGACCCATGATCATCAGACCAGACACCTCGTTCTGCTTCTCGGGCATAGACTCAAGAGCGGTGGCGAAACACATGGAGAAGACGTTCGAGTTACCGTAGCCTACGAGGGCGATGGCGGTATAGAGCAACCATTTCTCCGTTCCGAAGAACAGTCCGCACATGGACAAGGCCATCATGATGACACTGATGATGAAGAAGGTGCGCATCTTCAGTACACGGAGGAAGAACGAGCCGGTGAGACAACCAATGGTACGGAAGATGAAGTAGAGCGAGGTGGCAAAAGCCGCATCGTTGAGCGACATGCCGAGTCGTTCCATCAGGATCTTCGGAGCGGTTGTATTGGTACCTACGTCGATTCCCACATGGCACATAATACCCAGGAACGACAGCAGTACGATGGGTGTTCCCAAGAGCTTGAAGCACTCCACGAAGGTGGAAGGCTTACCCTCGATAGGGGGCTCCTCGATGGGGGTAACGAAGAGCAACAGGGCTGAGAGTATACCTACGACGAGGAAGATGCCGAACAGCACACGCCAGTCGAGTCCGAACTCAGGAATAAGTTTCGTAGCACCCCACATGGCCAGATAAGGAGCCGAGAACGAGGCGATGGCCTTGACGAACTGTCCGAAGGTGAGGGTTGAAGCGAGATTACCGCCACCCATGACCGTTGACACCAGCGGGTTCAGGGATGTCTGCATCAGCGCATTACCGATACCTAACAGCGAGAAGGCCACGAGCATGATACTGAAGTTCTCGCCGAAGAGCGGCAGCAGCAGGGATATCACAGTAACCACCAGCGACAGCAAGACAGTCTTCTTTCGCCCTATCTTGTTCATCAGCATACCCGTGGGAACGCTGAAGATGAGGAACCAGAAGAACACCAGTGAGGGGAACACATTGGCCATAGAGTCCGACAATCCGAGGTCTTCCTTCACATAGTTGGAGGCTATGCCCACCAGATCCACGAAGCCCATGCAGAAGAAGCATAGCATCACTGGGATAAGGTAAATAGATTTGTTCTGTTTCATGATTTTGATTGTTCGTTATTTCGTATTTTACTTGATCTCATAGATGGTGGCCTTGCCGCCCTTCACCTTGATTATATTATAAGGCTCTGAGGGGAATACGAGGTTGGTCATCACCATCTTACCTTCAGCATCGAAAGCCTCGATGCTGCAGCGGTCGATGAAGAGGCGCAACTGCTTGATAGTGCCATAGGTGGGTGCCTCGGTGGTACAGGCGAAGTGCTCGCTGAACGACACATTGCCACTCTGGGTGCGGTCCATGGTGAAGGTTTGCTGATGGGCATCGTAGCGCATCACCACCTTCTCGCCCTTGGCGTTCGACAGGGTGATATCGGCAGAGCCTTTCACATCCACCACAATCTCGCAAGCCTCGGAAGGCTTCTTGAGCTTGGCGCCGCGGACTGCCAGCATCTCCTTCGAGGGCACCGCACTTAGATAAGTCTCTTCACCATATTGGAACAGACCGAGGTCGCGGGGGATGCTGTTGGCTGAGCGGAACTGCAGGGTGGGCACCTGGTTGGCATACTGCCAGTTAGACATCCACGCCAGTACCACACGACGGTTTTCGGGAGCGTTATAGAACGACACCGTGGCATAGTGGTCCTTTCCATAGTCGAGCCACTTCGTTACCTTCGGCATCGACTCACAGGTGAACTTATGGCCGTCGAACTGTCCTACAAAATACTGCGTAGCACTACCCCCAAACGGGCCGCCGGGGTTGATGTTGCAGATGAGCACCCATTTCTCGGAATGCTGAAGCTTCAAGGGGAAGAGGTCGGGACATTCCCATACGCCACCGTGGTTACCATACTCCTGACCGAATGACGATTCGTACTGCCATGCTTTGAGGTCGGCCGACGAATAGATCTGCATCTCCTGTCCCACGGCCAGAATCATGATCCAGCGCTTGGTTGACTCATACCAGAACACGTTCGGGTCGCGGAAGTCGGGCTTGTCGGAGGTGATGACGGGGTTTCCCTCGTACTTCTTGAACGTCCGTCCATTGTCTTTCGATACAGCCATCGACTGCACCTGACTCTGTCCGGCTGAGGTGTAGAAGGCCACCACATCGTTTCCGTTGGTTACGCAAGAGCCTGAGAAGATAGCACCCAGCCAGTCGGCTTCGATGGCTGTGGGCTGACTCTCCCAATGTATCAGGTCGCGACTGGTGGAATGGCCCCATGTCATGTTCTCCCACATGGAGCCGTAAGGGTTCCACTGGTAGTACAGATGCCAGGTGCCATCCTTGTAGAACATACCATTCGGGTCGTTCATCCAGCCATAAACGGGTGTGTGGTGGTAAAGAGGACGGAAGTGCTCGCGGTTAGTGGTGTCAAAGGAGTCGCTGTACTTCATCTCCTTCCAACAGGCAAAATCCTTGATGGCTCCCTTCGTACGACGGTCGCCATGGAAAGTGATTTCGAACAGCTTGGCATCCTTCAGCTCCACTGGGACAAAGTAGTCAACCTTGTCCACAGCGAGCCGAACATTCAATCTTTTTACCATTTCATTTCTTCCGTCCATCACGGCAATAGCCGCGTTTTCTTCCTTCTCCTGAACGGGTAGCAACAAGTATTTCCTACCCTGGTCAAGTTTCAGCATAGCGTGATTGTCGCCAAGAATGAGCACTTCCTGGGCTTTCACGTTCGCTGCCATCAGTAAGATGGTTATCATTATCAGCAGTTTTTTCATATTGTTCGTTTTAATAGATTACGGTGTATATTACCATATCCTGCTCAGCGGTCGTACCTGGGCACTACCCGTGGCGTTGGAGAACGAGAGGTGGTCGTAGATAGACTGTGGGAAGACGAGGTTCGTCATGGACATTGCTCCATCCTGTGTGAGGAGCTCCACCGACGACTGGTCGACAAACAGATCGATCACCACGTTGTTTCCTTCCATATTCAGCGGAGCCTTCATCGATGGGATGGAGAAGCTGCCGTTGAAGTCGGTCCTACCTGTTGCTGAGGTGCGATGAACCGTTAAGGAACGGTCGGAGGCATTGACGTCGAACACGAACTTCTCGTCGTTGCCGTTGCTGAGGGTTACGGTGGTGTTCTGATCCATGCTGACCGTGATGCGCAGCTGGTAGGCCGACTTCTTCGCATCGAGCGGTAAGGCATCGGTGCTGACGGTCTGCCACTGACCGGCAATCTTGTCGATTTCACTGACCACAGGACAGCAGAGCAGGGGCTTGCCGTTCAGCTCGGTGAGCTTCAGCTCGCGAGGCAAGGTCATAGCCGACCGCCAAGGTGAGCAGGGCACATTTCCAGCATAGTTCCAGTTGTTCATCCAACCGATCATGATCTTACGGTTGTCGGTATTGCTCCATGTAACACCTGCGTAGTTGTCCATACCGTAGTCGAGCCAGAGGGGATAGTTAAGGTCATCGGCCTTGAACTCCTTACCGTCGAAGCTACCCACGAAATACATGGTGCCTGAGCCGAGTATCGGACCGCCGGGGTTGACGCTTACCAGCAGTACCCACTTGTTGCCGAACTGGATAAGGTCGGGACACTCCCACTGCAGACTGGGTCGTCCGGGGAGGTCGACCACGAAGGTACTCAGATGCGTCCAGCTCTTCAAATCGGTTGAGCCATAGAACTCTACTCCTCTCATCCAGCCCTTGGCCAGTGCCATTACCCATTGCTTGGAGTCGGCGTGCCAGAACACCTTCGGGTCGCGCAGGTTATCGTCGTTGTTCCTGATGACAGGATTACCGTTGTAGCGGGTGAACGACTTACCGCCGTCGGTTGAATAGGCAATGCTCTGCTGCTGGGCTCCGGAAGCCGATGTGTAGAGGGCTACCATCGCTCCTGCGCCAAAGCCAGCGGTATTGTTCTTGTCGATGACGGCAGAACCTGAGAACACGTCACCTAACTCATCGCGGGTAAGGGCAACAGCCTGCTCCTTCCAATGAATCAGATCGGTTGACGTTGCGTGGCCCCACGACATGTTACCCCAGTCGTTTCCCTGCGGATTATACTGATAGAACAGGTGATACGTCCCATCCACATATACCATACCGTTGGGATCGTTCATCCAGTTCTTGGCAGGCGTGAAGTGAATCTGCGGACGGTATTGCTCGCTGTAGCTGGTCTGTGTAGGCTGCTCAACAGGCGTTGCCGGCTGTTCAGGCTTCGGATCGTCAATCAGCGGGTTATAGTCCTGCTTCGGGTCATCCTTCGAACAGGCAAGGAAAAGGAGCAACAGGGCCACCCCCAGTCCCCTCATCAGAGAGGGGAGGAGGCAGTGCTGTACTTTTCTTAAGTCTGTTTTCATTGTGATTCTTTTTATCTTGTCTTCAGATACTCTAAGCTGTTCTTAGCCAATGTGAGAACATTGTCCTGATAGATATTGTTCTTCGGGTGTGCACTCTTGTCGGGCGTACCGTCGGCATTCTTCATAGAGAACTCGCAGCCGCCGTTACCGATACAGAGGAGCGTGCCCTTGAACTCGGTGTTACCTTGCTGGGCTTCCCAGACGTTCATCTGACTAACCCACCAGATCTGACTGTCCCAAGTGCCGAGCGGATAGACGCCGTAAGTCTGGGTACACTGTGTGTAGCAAGCCTCGTCCTGGTTACCGATACCGGTCCACAGACTGGGCAGGTTGAAGTACAGACAGTTGTGGTCTTCTGTCCAACCCGGACCCTTGAAGGCGATGAGCTTCGTGTCGGGAGTGGTCTCCACTTCCAGTCCTTTGTAGATAGGATGCGTTGAGTGGTCCTTCTTGAACTTATGGTCGGGATTGAGCTCTACAGCCATCTTCCAAACGTCGTTGTTGATGCCGCCCCTACCGAAGCCGAAGGCATGGTCGTTGCCCTTCATGTCGTCGAGGTTGATACGTCCCAGATGACCGGCATATACGGTGGCATGACTCCAGAGCAACAGTGAACCGCCCTCCTTGTACCATTCCCTGATGATAGGTGTGGCAGCCTCTACATCGGCTGGGATGTTCCATACGTCGCTTTCGCTCACGTCTTCCAGATCGCGCAGCCAGAAGAGTACACGGTACGGCTCTACGGCGTCGGCAGAGGTAATGCTGCTGAACGGCACGAACTGTGCAGTAGGATAGGTCTCGTGCAGCCACAGCCAAGCTGAAGCCTCATCATCATCACCCTGCTCAACCAGTTCTTCGGGAGTAGCATAGATGCTCAGGAAGCCGATAGCGGTCTTACCGATGCGGAGTGACGATCTCGTAGAGAGTGATGTACCCTTGTCGTTCTTGGCCACCAAAGCTACTTCCCAGGTGTCGCCTGTCTCCACGTCGTTGATGACATACTGAGTGGTTGAGCCGGAGAGGGTCTCGTTGATGGTGCGCTTGCCATTGGTGGCGGTGAGCTGGATGGAAGAAGCATCGGGAGCCTTGTCCCATACTACCAATGCATCGTAGCCACCAGCCTTGTCAAGCTGACTCATCTGTACGCCGCTGATGCTGGTAGCACCTTCGCGCAGATAGTTCTTGATGACACCTGTAGAGAAGTTACTGCCATCGGTGAGTTTGAATACATACTCAAACGGTACGTTTGTTGGTACGTTCTTATGGATGTAGCTGTTACCACTGACGGTCTCGATTGATGAGAGTGTTCCGTTACGGTAGGTAGCCACCTGCATACTGCTGTTCTGAGACGGCCATGTCCAAGTGTAGTCATCGCCAGTGAGCTGACCGGTAATCTGTGCTGCATCGGGGGCAGCAAGCTTCATAGCCTCGCGGTCGATGTCCTTGTCCTGACAAGCGGTCAGGACAAGAGCGAACATCGCTAATATAATGAATGATAACTTTTTCATATTATTGTCAATTTTAAATTGTCAATTATCAATTTTCAATTTTCAATTTAATTATATCCCTTGTTCTGGGTGTAGAGACCAGGCACATAGTAGAGCTGGATGTAAGGCAGCGGGAAGTACTCGTTCTTGCCCGGTGTGAAGTGGGCATCCTTGTAGTACTGAGCATAAGTCTGACCGTCGTAAGACACGTCTTTCTCTTTCTCGAAGAAATTGTTCAGTGTCTGTGAGGCAATACCCCAGCGGCGAAGGTCGAAGTAACGACTGCTCTCCATGGCCATCTCCAGACGGCGCTCCCACTGCAGACACTTGCGGGCTGTTTCCTTGTCCTGGAAGTAGCTGGTAGGATAAAGGGCAATCTCGCACTGGTCGGCTGCATAAGCGATGTGCTTAGCTACAGAGTTCTTCGCACGGTTGCGGATATCGTTGATAATGGTGCGGGCCTCTTCCAAGGCACCTGTCTCGATGAGGGCCTCAGCACGCATCAGCATCACGTCGGTGTAGCGGAACACGTAGTCGTTCATGGCGAAAGCCTGCCAGGGGTTGTCGAAGGTCTCACCCTTGGAACGCTGCGGCACCTCCTTCAGTGAAGCATAGTAGCCATAGGTGTTAGGATTACGTGAGTTGTCCTTGGTCATAGTATATTCCACCTCGTATTTGTAGGGGAAGGTAGGAATACCTACTGTGTGGAAGAGACGCGGATCCCACTTCTGTGCGTTAGGAACACCATTGGTAGGATAAGCTGTCTCCTTGTTATAGTCGTCGAACATGGGCAGACCGTCCTTGGTCTTGAAGGCGTTCACCAGGTTCTGGGTAGGCTTATGGAAGTCCCATCCGCACGACCACATACCCCAGCAGCCATTCAGCATATTACTCCAGTTAGCACGACCGTACAGGGTGTTATCATCCTGATAGTCGGAGTGCTGTACGGCAAACACGCTCTCCTTGGAGTTCTTGTACTCGGGAAGGAAGATATCACCGTAGTCCTCGAGGTAGCCATACTGGGAGTTCTGCACCTCCTGGGTATATTTCAGCACTTCCTGCATATACTGGTTGTTGATATGACTCACACCTGTGTTGGCCTCATAGCCATCACCCCAAGCCATGGTCAGGTAGCACTTGGCCAGATAAGCCGCAGCGGCAATCTTGTTGGCACGTCCACCCTCAGCCTGTGAAACAGGCAACACATCGTAGGCAGCCTTGAAGTCGGCCACGATCTTCTGCATCAGCTCGTCGTGAGAGAACTCATCGTTACGAGTCTGCTCCTCAGAGTGCACCTTATATACTTCCTCGTCGATCCAAGGCACCTGGTTCCAGAGCTGGACAAGTTTGAAGTAGAAGTGGGCACGGAGGAAGCGGACCTCACCCTCGCGGATAGCCTTTGTCTTTGCGTCCATGGTCTCATTGTTCTCCAGAGAAACCAAGGCACGGTTGCAACGGCTCACTGAGCAATAAAGGTGGTACCACAGCTCGTCCATATGGTCGGGGGTAGAGGCTGTCAGTGTTGACCATACCTCAACAGAGTGATAGTTCGTATCGGTTGTTCCTGAGCCACCCTTCATGGCATCGTCGGAAGAAACATCGGCATAAGGCCAGAGGTTAAACGGATAAGTGTACCAGTCGTCGCCAAGCTTGGCATAGGCTGCCGTTACCATCTCTTCAGGCTGACTCATAGCCAGATCCTCACTGATGACACCCTTAGGCTCAACATCGATGAAATCGTTGCAAGAAGTCAGCGTTCCGCAAACGATCAGACCTGCACATATTGCTTTATATATTGTTTTCATAATGATAATGCTATTAAAACTTTTATTCTTAACTTCTTTAATCCTTTAATCCTTAAATTCTTCAATTCTTAGAAGCTTGCCTGGATTCCGAAGGTGATGCTGGTGCTGTTAGGATACATCCAGCGAGGATTCTCAGGATCAGAGCAGGTCAGACTGCTACTCTTCAGGGTGAGCAGGTTATGACCAGAGAGATAGATGCGTGCACTTGTCATCTTCAGCTTCTCGATAAGGCTGTTCGACAGGTTATAGCCGATCTGCACCTGACGGAGCTTAGCATAGGAACCATTCTCCACGAAGTAGGTAGAAGCACGGTTTTCGTTTCCGGTATTGTTGGTTGTCAGTGCAGGGATGCTACTGCTGGTGTTGGCTGTTGTCCAAGCACCCAGCATACGGTTACCCTTGTTAGATCCTGCATCGGTGATGCTGTAGAAGTCGGTCTGGAACTTCTGGTCGTTATACACATCCTGACCGGCAACACCCTGCCAGAACATGTTGAAGTCGAAGTTCTTGTAGCTCAGCTCCACGTTCAAACCCCAAGAGAAGTTGGGCACCGGGTTGAAGATCCAAGTCTGATCCTGCTCGTTGATGATACCATTACCATCGAGGTCGGCATACTTCAGACCGCCCACGCGGGCATTCTCCTGACCGCTGGCCAGCACTTCCTCACGGTTCTGGAAGAGACCGTCAACCACGTAACCTACAATAGAGCCGTAAGGATGCCCAGACTCTACGAGGTTCTCCTTGGCGGTATGTACATACGAACCGGTTGTCGTCTCGGGCAGGTATGTAACCTTAGAGCGGTAGAAGTCGAGGTTACCGTTGATGTTGTACTTCAGACCGTAGGCTGTGGTGTGACGATAGCCAAGGGCAAGCTCCATACCCCAGTTCTGGAGTGAAGGACCGTTGAGCCAGCTGGCACCACCTTCACCCATCGAACCCAGATAGGCAGGATTGATGAGCATGTCCTTTACCTTCTTAATATAGGTATCGAACGTACCATATACGGAGCTGTTGAAGAGGGTGAAGTCAAGACCCGCATTCCACTGCTCGGTGGTCTCCCATTTCAGGTCGTTGTTCTGAGCCTGTGTAGCACGGAAGCCAGAGGGGAAGATACCACTGCCAGCCAGTGCGAGGTCGTAGGCTGTTGACTCATTACGTCCACCACCATAGGTGGCAGCATAGAGTCCGTAGCGAGCATAGTTGGAAATAGCCTGGTTACCAGTCTGTCCCCAAGAAGCACGTACCTTGATATCATCAATCCAGTCTTGTCCGAGGTGCTGTGAGATACGGTAACCTAATGTTGCAGCGGGGAAGGTACCATAGCGGTTGTTGGCACCGAAACGACTTGATCCATCATGACGGATAGTGAATGAAGCCAGCAGCAAGTCCTTCCAGTTATAGTCAACCTTTCCGAAGAAAGAAACGAGGTTGTAGCCCTCCTGGATACCACCTGCACGCTGTGTACCTGTGGCAGCATCGGGATACATATAGTCGTAGTTCTCAAGGGCGAACATCTGTGCGTAAGCATTTGCCCTGTCCTCGATGTCTCTGTGGAGCTCCATACCACCCAGCAGGATGAACGAATGATCCACGCCAAGCACGAAGTTATAGTTAGCTGTGTTAGACCAGGTCCACTTCACTGAGTTCTTGGCACCGAGGTTAGTCGACGGTGTTGAGTTGTTCACCACGTCGGAATGCCATGTGTAGGTCACGCTGTGAATATACTCCGACCAGTAGTCAAGACCGAAGTTGGAACGCAGTGTCAGACCCTTGATGGGCTGGATATTGATGTAGCCATTACCAAAGATACGCCACATCTTCAAACGGTTGTCGCGGTTGTGATAAAGCTCGCGAAGCGGGTTCTGACGGTCGCTCATACCACCTACCGGACCCGAGAAGGTAACGCCGTCCTCTTCATAGACAGGTACCGTGGGCGACATCTTCAGTGCGTTCTCCAAGGGCTGACAGTCAACTTGGTTAGAATAGGTAATCGTAGCATTCTCGCCAATGGTGATCATCTTGTTCACCTTGTAGCTGGTGTTGATACGACCGGAGAAGCTCTCAAAGTCGGTGTACTTCAGGATACCGTTGTTCTTTTTGTATCCGAAAGAGAAGAGAGCTGATGATTTTTCAGTAGCATTAGAGATAGATACGTCGTAGTGCTGTGCGAAACCTGTGCGAGAGATCTGTTCCAGCCAGTCGGTATCGCTGAAACGCATGGTGCGCTTAGCATTGATGTAGCCGTCGTAAAGACCGTTCACGGTGAACTGGCGCATCTGTCCTGAAGCGGGATCATAAGCACTGATAGGAGTACCTGCAGCTGCATTTAGGGTAAGACCGTAGTTGTTGGCATACAACTCAGGATCCAGTCCGTCGTTCATGGCTGCCTGAGCCATTGAGGTGGCATATTCCTTTGTGTTGGCCAGTTTCATCATGGACTGAGAGTTGTAGAACTGGGCAGTCAGACTGGCTGAGAAGTCAACCTTTACCTTATCGCCCTTCTTTCCGCTACGGGTGGTGATAATGATCACACCGTTGGCAGCGCGGCTACCGTAGATAGAAGCTGAAGCAGCATCCTTCAACACCTGCATAGACTCAATATCGTTCATGTTGAGGGTGTTCAGGTTGGTTGTTGTGGGCACTCCGTCGATCACGAAGAGAGGATCCTGCGAAGAGTTGAATGAACCGATACCACGAATGCGTACCGTACCGGCGCCTACTGGTGAACCATTGCTTGTAATGGTCATGCCCGGCACCTTACCTTGTAAGGCTCGCATCGGGTCGGTGTCGGATGAACTCTTCAGGTCTTTTGTCTCAACTACCGATACAGAACCTGTCAAGTCGGCCTTACGCTGGGTCTGGTAACCTACCACCACCACCTCGGCCAGTTCCTTTGCATTGTCTTGCATCGTTACATTCATGCCCTGCTGTGCTGGTAACTCCTCAGTTCTGAATCCGATGTAGGAGAATACAAGTGTTGCACCCTCGCTCACCTTTAATTTGAAGTTTCCGTCAAAATCGGTAATCGTACCGTTCGAGGTTCCCTTCTCCATCACTGTGGCGCCGATCACAGCCTCACCAGTTGCATCGACCACCGTTCCCGTAATCTCTTGCGCGTACATTATAGTACTCGCAAAGATGAGCGTCATGCTCATGAGGAATCTCTTTAGTCTTTCCATTTGCTTTTTTCGTTTTTAGTTAATACTTTGCTAATTGTTGAAATATGTTGCAAAAGTATCAACAAACACGCGTGAGGGCATAAAAATATCGTTCATCCCGTGCAAATTTTGTTGCATGTAACATTTTTGCCATAGAATGAACGATATTTACTATTTGTAACTTGTCACTTCCTAATATCTCCCGGCACCATACCGTATTCTTCCTTGAAACATTTGGTAAAGTAGCTGGGGGCGGTGAAGCCTACAGCATAGGCCACCTCGCTGACGCTCATATCGGAGGTGAGCAGTAGCTGGTAAGCACGGTTCAATCGGGCGGTACGCAACAGTTCAACAGGCGAAGAACCTGTTACTGCCTTCACCTTGCGGTAAAGCTGTACCCGACTAAGACTCATGTCGGCTGCCAGCTCCTCCACACCTACATCACTGTCCTCCAAGCGTGCTTCCACCACTTCCTTGAACCGGGTGATGAAAAGAGAGACATTGGTCGGCTCATCTTCTTCCTGCTCCTCTGTATCTGTAGACATAGCATCGGTTGCTAACTCCTCTTTGTGTCCACGACCAACAGAAATGCTGTCTGGTCGCATATTCCACAATGTATGCATCACGCGCGCTCTCTGCAGAGCAATCTTACGGAGATGATAGAGGTAGAAGAGCACGAACAATCCTACCAGGAGGAAGATAAAGCCCAAAGCCAGCCAGTTTACCAAGCGCTGCGCGCCAAGCTCTTCCAGATAACCATCGGCCATTGCGTGCAACTGGTCCAGCTGATTTGCCTGTCGCATCATCTCCTCACCCTGCATGAGTAAGACCTTGGCATTGTCGTGCGTCACAAGAGCCGACATCAGCATGGTCTCTTTCTCATAGGGCTGTCCTTCCAGAATACGTATAGCCAAATCCATGAGCTGGTCGCCGTGGGTGGGATAGATAAACGAAGCATCGAGCAATGAGTCGCGTACAAGCTGGATACCGCCGTCCTTGCCCGGCAAACCATCGATTCCGCAGTAGAGGGGCTTCTCCCCTAATGCTTCGCGGGCACCCATGGCCGTGCGGTCGTTAGCGCCGAACACCAAGTCGACAGGTACTCCCTCGTTGGCTGCCAGCCACTGTTTGGAAATCTGGCAAGCCGTTTCCTCGGTCCAGTCACCTTGCAACGAACCCACCACCTTGATGCCAGGCTCGTCCTTGATGGCGTCCATGAAACCGTTGTGGCGCTCTATGGCAGGTGAAGAGCCTGCAAGACCTTTGATCTCGAGGACATTTCCCTTACCGTGAAGACGCGAAACAATATACTCGCCCATCACATGTCCCATCTCGTAGTTGTCGGCACTGATAAAGGCGGTATATTTCTGCGAACCTGTCTTGCGCTCGAACACAATCACGGGAATACCTTTGTCGTAGGCCCTGTCGATGGCCGGTGAGATGGTGTTCACCTGGTTGGGAGCCACAATCAGGAGGTCTATACCCTCGTTCATCAGACTATCGATCTGCTGCACCTGACGCTCATCACTATCATAGGCTGCGGCGAACTTCAGTTCCACATTGTCGTGGAAATAAGCCCCCATCCGCAACTCTGCGTTCTGTTTCTCGCGCCAGATATCCTCAGAGCATTGCGACACTCCTATCGTATATCGTTTCCCGCCTTGGGAACACGATGACAGGGTTAGCATTAATAGAGCTACAAGCCAGTAATACTTTGTCATAGATTAGTATTTATTGAAGGTAAAAAGAGAAAGTACGGGAGTACACCATTGTACCCCCGTACCACTGTATGATTATTTAAACAGATGCGGAATGAACTGCTTCAGACCGCGGCGCCAAGTAAGCCACTCATGGGCAGTACCTGTTGACTCATAGTAATGAGCGTTGACACCCATGTCGTTAAGGCTCTTGACGAGACGTTCTGTACCAAACATCTTGTCCATACCCTCAGTACCACTCATCATGAAGAAGTAGTGGATCTTCTTGTTCAACTCATCAGCCTTGGTGAACACACCATCGTAGGCTGTCTTCACGTCGAGGTTGAAGATGGCACCGCTGAAGGTTCCCAGGTAAGAGAACTTATCGAGGTTGTTGAACACGATGTCGAAGGTTTGATGACCACCCCAAGAAAGTCCGGCCATGGCACGGTTGTCTCGATCGGTCTTGGTACGGTAGTTGGCATCGATATACGGAATCAGGTCGTTCAAGAGAACAGGATAGAACGTGTTACCATAGCTATCCATTCCTTGTCCACGACCCATCGGGGCCTTGATGTCACCACTCTCCATCACCACAATCATAGGAACAGCCTCACCACTGGCAATGGCGTTGTCCATGATGTGCTGCATGTGTCCCTGCTTGCTCCAGCCGGTCTCATCCTCACCCATGCCATGCTGCAGGTAGAGCACCGGGTAGCGCTTCTTGATGTTCTTCTTGGCATCATAGCCAGCGGGGGTATAGACCATGGCGTGGCGCCATGTCTGCTGCTCATTACTGAAGTAGTAGATGCTGCTCACCTTTCCATGCTCAATACCCTGCTGTGGACGATAGTAGTCACCTTCTGGTCCTTCAGGAACCTCGAAGCCACCAGCCTCACGGTTACAGCCGAAGAAGGTCTCTGTGGCAGGATCGATGAAGTTAACACCACCGATATTCATGAAATAATAGTGGAAGCCTTCCACCAGCGGATCAGTAACAGCCATCCAGCCACCTTTGCCGTCCGACTGCATGTCGTATTTCTTGTCGCAGATATCAAGCACTACCTTCTGTGCATCAGGAGCACTCAGGTAGAAATAGCCGCGACGCTGAGAGTCGATTTTCGGGAAGTCGTTACCGGGAACGGTGGTCTCGGCAATCTTTGCATCGGCAGGAACAACAATCTTCTTACCCGGCATCTTCGGACGCTTGGGTTCGAAGCCCAGAAAACGGGCAACGGCCTCACCATAGCGGCAACCCAGCTCACGGTAGCCTGCAGCATCGAAGTGCAGACGGTCAGGACCGTTAGAGCAGTCGTCTGAGGAAATTACCTGACTGGTATGAATGGTCTGCGGCAATTCGTCGATCTGCTTCTTGCAACCAATGCAAACACCCTGTCCGTTGGCCTGTACGATATTACCAGCGAAGAGGGGCACATCCTCGGGCTTCAGCTTCAGGTCGCTGCAAAGGGAATCATACACCTTCTGCACCTTCTTGGCCCAGTCGGGATCACCCGTATTCGACTCACCCTGGTGCATCAGGATACCCTTGATTACACCATCCTTCTGTGCCTTCTTGGCCAAGGTAACCAATCGTTCATAGGGGTTGTTACCGTATGCCTCCAGCATTCCCTTCATCCAACCTGGAGCTTCGGTTTTTACATAGTTGGCAATCTCGCTGGGCATGAAACCCTCGATCTTGATTCCGCCTACAGCTACGTGGATTACACCGATCTTGATGTTCTCGGGCAGTGAAGCCACCAAGGTACGACCGAACCAGTCGGCGGGGGTCAGACCCGTGTTTGGACGACAGAGGGGGGCCGAAGCCTCACACCATTCGCCCATCTTACGACCCTTGTCGGGGAAGTCAACGGCGGGCATCAAAAGGAATCGGGGTCCAGGACTTTCAAAATCCACAGCCTCAGGACGTGCATTGCCTTCCATGTTCGATTGTCCGAAACAAAGGAAGATGTAGAAATTAGGATCAACGGCTGCATTCACCTTTGTGAACGACAGCGCCAGTAATGCTGCTACCAGCATTGTTTTCATAGAAAATCTCATAGTTCTTATTTTTTAGTATGAATGTTTCTGCAAAGGTACTAATAAGTGAGCGAAAAAACATTTTTTTTCTTTGTTTTTTGCGCACTTATTAGTACTTTTGCACCCATGAATAAGAAAATCTTTGATCAGGCGTATGCTGAAATCAGCTGTTTTGACAACGGAACAGAGGTTACGGAATACCACGTGATGCTCCATGTGAGCGATGGGACTCTACCCTATCGCGAACAACTGGCAGCCATCGATCAAGCTTATACCAAGCTGCTGCGTGAGGAACTTCCTGGGGCCAAGACCGTTTTCAAACGCTATTTCCTGAGTGATGCATACAACCAGGCTGACGCCATTCTCGCCATGGAGTGCGACTATGCCGACTATGCCTTGTCGATTATCGAGCAGGCTCCACTGGATGGAACGAAGATTGCGGTATGGGCGTATCTGCAGACTAATGTGGAGACTCGTGCCTTGCACTGCGGACTGCATGAGGTGACCCATGGCAACTACCGTCATCTGTGGAATGCCAGCGCTCATAACCTGGCTAAAAACTCGGAGTATCAGACCCGTCTGCTGCTCAACGAATACATCATGCAGTTGATGCAGGAGGGATGCAGTCTGGCTGACAACTGTATCCGCACGTGGTTCTTCGTGAACGATGTGGATAACAACTATCCTGGTGTGGTGAAGGCCCGCAACACGGTGTTCTTCACGCAGAACCTTACCGACGAGACCCATTTCATTGCCAGTACGGGTATCGGAGGCCGACAGGCTGACGCCCATGTGCTTTCGCAGATGGATAACTATGCGGTTGACGGCATCTGCAAGGAGCAGGTACACTACCTGTATGCTGCCGATCATCTGAACCGCACCAGCGACTACGGGGTGAGCTTTGAGCGGGGCACATATATCAACTACGGCGACCGCCGCCATGTGTTCATCTCGGGTACGGCAAGCATCAACAACAAAGGCGAGATTGTTCACCAAGGTGATGTGGCTGCACAGACGAAGCACATGTGGGAAAATGTGGAGGCGCTGCTGAAGGAAGCAGGTTCATCCTATGATGAGGTGATGCAGATGATTGTCTATCTGCGCGATATGGCCGACTACCGCACGGTAAAGGCTCTCTACGATGAGCGGTTCCCCGATAAACCGAAGGTATTCGTGAACGGACCCGTTTGTCGTCCAGGCTGGCTCGTGGAGATGGAGTGCATGGCCATCAAGAACGTACAGGATGACGCTTTCGCCCCATTCTGATACCTGATTTTGTCAACTGCATTGAGCATTCGGAAAAGGAGCGCATGCAATCTGTCGGTTTGTGTATTAAAAATCATTAAATCGATGGTAATTCAAAAGTCGATTTTTTCCGATATAGCCAAAATCGCTGTATCTTTGCATCCGCATTATATATAATAAGGTATAAAACCTTATTTTTACACGGACGAATTTATCTTTATTTAAATAATATTATTATGAGAATCGAAAAAGTTCATGCAAGAGAAATCCTCGACTCAAGAGGTAACCCAACTGTTGAATGTGAAGTAACACTGGAGAACGGCGTGATGGGTCGCGCTGCAGTACCGTCAGGTGCTTCTACCGGTGAGAATGAGGCCCTGGAGCTCCGTGATGGCGACAAAGGCCGTTACCTGGGCAAGGGTGTTCAGAAGGCTGTTGACAATGTCAACAATATCATCGCTCCCGCTTTGAAGGGTGACTGCGTATTCAACCAGCGCGGTCTTGACATGAAGATGTTGGAACTCGATGGCACTCCTACCAAGAGCAAGCTCGGTGCCAACGCTATCCTTAGTGTTTCTCTGGCTGCTGCTCAGGCTGCTGCCAAGGCACTCAACATCCCTCTCTACCGTTACATCGGTGGTTGCAACAGCTATACCATGCCTCTCCCGATGATGAACATCGTGAACGGTGGTGCTCACTCTGACGCTCCCATCGCTTTCCAGGAGTTCATGATTGGTCCGGTTGGTGCTACTTCTATCAAGGAAGCTGTTCGTATGGGTGCTGAGGTGTTCCACAACCTCGCCAAGCTGCTGAAGGCTCGTGGCCTCTCTACAGCTGTAGGTGATGAGGGTGGTTTCGCTCCTAACTTCAACGGTATCGAGGATGCTCTCGACACGATCATGGAGGCTATCAAGGCTGCTGGCTATGAGCCGGGTAAGGACGTGAAGATCGCTATGGACTGCGCTGCTTCTGAGTTCGCTGTTTGCGAGGATGGCAAGTGGTTCTACGACTATCGTCAGCTGAAGAACGGTAAGAAGAAGGATCCTAACGGTAAGAAGCTCTCTGCCGACGAGCAGATCGCTTACCTCGAGGAGCTCATCAACAAGTATCCTATCTACTCTATCGAGGATGGTCTCGATGAGAACGACTGGGAGAACTGGGTGAAGCTGACCGAGAAGGTTGGTAACAAGTGCCAGCTGGTAGGTGACGACCTCTTCGTAACCAACGTGAAATTCCTTCAGAAGGGTATCCAGATGGGCGCTGGTAACAGCATCCTGATCAAGGTGAACCAGATTGGTTCGCTCACCGAGACTCTGGACGCTATCGAGATGGCTCACCGTCATGGCTACACCACCGTTACCTCACACCGTTCTGGTGAGACTGAGGACACCACGATTGCCGACATCGCCGTGGCTACCAACAGTGGTCAGATCAAGACTGGTTCACTCTCTCGTACCGACCGTATGGCTAAGTACAACCAGCTTATCCGTATCGAGGAGGAGCTTGGTAAGACCAGTGCTTACAAGTATGCCAAGCTGAAGTAATCAGACTGACAAACGAACAAACAAAAACTCCTGAGATCGAAAGTCTCAGGAGTTTTTTTGTGCCTCTCCACTGCCTATTCAGCCAATTTCATTTCCGCTGTTTACTGCAGTTTGAAAGTGACAGGAAGAGTGTACCTGACACGAACAGGTGAACCATTCTGGCGACCTGCAATCCAATGGGGCATGCTCTTGATGACGCGGACAGCCTCCTTGTCGAGGGAGGGATCCACACTCTTGGCAACTTTTACGTCGGTGATGGAACCGTCCTTCTCAACCACGAACTGTGCGATTACACGACCCTGAATGGACATCTCTGCAGCCATTAATGGATATTTGAGGTTCTGTTTGAGCCATGACATCAAGGCAGCATCACCACCTGGGAACGAAGGCTGCTGTTCCACCACCTCGAAGATCGTGTTTTCTTCCGTGTTCTTCGGAGGCTCGGGTTGTGCAATCTCATCCTTGATCTTGAGCACTTCGCTGCCCACCTCGTCAGTGCCTTCAACGTTCAAAGCACCAATGGCCTTGTTACTGTTCTCGATTTCATCGAGTTTAATTTCTTCCTCTTCATTCACCAGATCGTCTTCCTTGATGACTGGGGCGGTGAATTTGATGGATGACTTCACCTTCTCAACGATTCGCTCAGGTTCTATCTTGATCTCCTCTTTCCGTTCAACCTTTACGTCTTTCTTGTCACGAAGGCTAGTAACCTCCACGATCTGGGTATTTTCAACAGTGCGGTGCGCCTCTACCATGTTCTCTAAGGTAAGACCAAGATAGAGGAGTATTGCCAAAAGGACTACAAAGATGATGGACCAGAGGTTTCGCTTGGAAGTTTCCGTGCGAAGCTGGTAGGCCCCGTAATTCTGGTTGCGCCCTTCGAACACGAGGTCGGTCCATTCCAGTGATACTAAATCTAACTTTGCCATAGTTGTTATCGTTTTAAATGATTCGTAATAAAGTGAACTTCTCACTGGCAAAATTAGGATCCAATCAGTAAGGTTGCAAATTTTCGGGGGACTATTTTCAGCGTGTGTTGCAAAGACGGTTTTCTTACAAACAATTGAAAACCAGAGATTTAATTATTAATTTAGGCGCATTCTGAGCATATAATTGCAACAGGATTTGGTTGTTTTCCTATCTTTTAAGGCTTCCTTCTTGCTTTTACTCTTGATTTGATGGAGCGCACGGCAGAGGGACTGATGCAGAGAATTTGAGCGATGTCATCATCTTGTTTACCCATGTCCTGTAAGATTAAATAGGTGTAGAGGCGAGCGGTGAGATGATCATAGCCAGTAGTCCATTCGTGGAAGGTGGCATAGTGGCTTACAGAATAATAATCGATGAGACTGTTCTCATCATCTGCCGACGGTGGTAGTTTTCCTCCTGCAACAATATGGTCGAATACTTCCTTGCCACGACCTAAGCGTTCGTTGGTGGAACGGCGTGCGGAAGTGATTTTTTCGTTTAGGCGGTTGATTTCCTTATCGTGGGCTTCGCTTTCCTGTGACAATACTTCAATACGCCGCTGTGCCCGTTCGATGGTTTGGGCATTGAGGTCGAGAATGCTATTGTATTGTTCAATGCGCCGCCTGTTGAAATAGAGGATGGCGAGCACCATGAGGATTGCCAGAAAGAGGAGTCCGAAGAGATATGCGAGTATTTGGTAATGGCGGCGGTCTTTGGCCTGCTTTTCGTATTGATGCTGCAATTCGGTAATCTTCTCCTGTTCATAAGTATGGTGGAGTAGTTCTTTTGCTAATGTGACGAACTGCGCCATATTTGTGGCCTTCTCATGGTCGTGAATCAGTTCGTAGTTTCGTTTCTGGGTGGTAGCGCTCAGAATTTGTGCCACCAGAAAACGCGTATCCTGACATTTCTGTAGTTCGAGAATATTATCGCTGGCCTCAGCAACCAGTTCTCCTTCCTTCAGAATGAGTTCTGCCTCGGCATAGTGGTTCCCCTCACAGAGTTGCATCGCCCTACCATAATGACTGTTGGCAAGGGGAATGGAACCTTGTGGTATCTCATGATGGGTACAGCTAACGATGAGAAGCATCAGTGCTGCCGCATATAGAATTCTCCGAAACATTACTCAGAAACAAGTCGGTTAAGAAAGAATCCGCATGGCGTTACCATGCGGATTCTTTATATATAATATAAGGTGAATTCACTCAAGTTTCATCTTACATCAAGCCTTTACTACATCATCTTCCTTGATCTTACGACCCATCACCAGATAAGCAACGGGAGAAGCAATGAAGATAGAAGAGAGGGTACCGAAGATCACACCGAGGATCATGGCGAAGGCGAAGCTGCGGATGCTTGCACCACCAAGGATGAAGATACACAGCAACACGAGCAACGTAGAGATAGAGGTGTTGACGGTACGAGCCAGTGTCTGGTTGATACTCTCATTGAACAGACTCTGCTTGTCCTGCTTCGGATGCAGACCGAGGTTCTCACGGATACGGTCGAATACCACCACCTTATCGTTGATGGAGTAACCAATCACCGTCAGAATAGCACCGATGAAGGTCTGGTCAATCTCCAACGACCAGGGCACGATACCCCAGAGCAGTGAGTACAGACCGAGTACTACCAATGTATCCACAGCCAGAGCAACGATAGAACCAACAGAGAAGGCCACGTTGCGGAAGCGGAACAGAATATAGAGGAAGATAGCAACCAAGGCAATCAGCACACTGATGATAGCGCCGTAGGTGATATCCTTAGCCACTGACGGACCTACCTTCGTTGAACTGATGATAGAGCCACCCTCACGAACATCGGGGTTCTTGAACGACTCTACGTCAGCCTGAGATACCAGACCGGCTTTCTTCAAAGCGGTATAAAGGATGGTCTCAGCCTCATCGTCGGCTGTAGGACTGTTACTCTCAATCTTATAGTTGGTAGAGATACGGATGGTCTTGTTGTCGGTACCAATAGAGATAGCACCTGTGTTACAGCCCGGGAAGGCCTGAACGAGCAGACCACGAATCTCCTCCGGCTGAACAGACTTCTCGAAGGTAACTACATAGTTACGACCACCGGTGAAGTCGATACTCTTGCTCAAGCCACGAACGAAGAAGCTGATGAGGAACACCACGATAGCAGCAGCCACCAGTACGAAGGTCTTCTTGTAGAAGCTCATGAACGGGATGTGGAGGTTCTGCAGCATGTTCTTGGAGATGCTGGTGTAGAACTTCAGGTTCAGCCACTTGTCCTTGTTCAGACGGTTCTCGTAGATCAGACGTGTGAGGAACACAGCGGTGAAGAATGAGCAGGCAATACCAATGATCCAGGTAGTAGCGAAGCCCTTAACAGGACCTGTACCGAAGTAGAGCAGGATGATACCTGTGATTAAAGAGGTAAGGTTAGAGTCGAAGATAGCCGAGAAGGCATTGCTGTAACCAGCCTTCAGTGCTTCCTTGATTCCCTTGCCGTTTCGCATCTCTTCCTTGATACGTTCATAGATCAGCACGTTCGCGTCAACCGCAGTACCCAACGTCAATACGATACCGGCCAAACCTGACATGGTCAATGCCGCCTGGAACGACGTCAGAATACCCAAGGTGAAGAACAGGTTCACGATCAGGGCGAAGTTAGCCATCATACCAGGGATGAAGCCGTACATCATCACCATGTAGATCATCAACAGGATGAAGGCAACGATGAATGACATGATACCCTGCTTGATTGACTGGGCACCCAGTGTAGGACCAACCACCTCTTCCTGTACGATACGGGCAGGAGCAGGCATACGACCAGACTTCAGCGTGTTGGCCAAGTCCTTGGTGGTCTCAACGGTGAAGTTACCGGTGATCTCAGAGTTACCGCCAGAGATCTCACCATTTACACGAGGAGCTGAATAAACAGCATCGTCAAGAACGATAGCAATAGCCTTACCTACATTAGCCTTGGTAAGGGTTGCCCAACGACGGGCACCATCGCTGTTCATGGACATGCTTACGCAAGGAAGACCAGTTACATGATGGAACTCATCCTTGGCGTCAACGATTACGTCACCCTCTAACGGAGCACGACCGTTGGTACCAGTCTTCTTCAAAGCATACAACTCATATACGTTCTTGCTGTTGACCATATCTGAAGGAGTAGCACCCCAGCAGAGTTTCAGGTCTGACGGGAAGATCTTCTGTGCCAACTCACTGTAGATATACTTGTTGATCTCGGCAGTATCACGAACATTGGCATAAGCCACAACGCTCAGACTACCCTGGGGAGCCAGCGACATCATGGCGAGCAGCGGGTGCTGCTTCTTCAGTTCAGCGATCTTTGCCTCGTCAGTTACAGCATCGGCAGTCTTGTTAGCCTTGATGTCCAGCTTGGGAGCATCAGCCTTTACCGTATCCTCCTGAGCCACTGCAGCAGAATCAGCTGATGTCTCAGCGCCATTAGCCAGCAGACGCTGGTCGAGCTGAGAGAAGTAAGAAGTAATCTCCTGACTGTTATAAGTCTCCCAGAACTCGAGGTTGGCACTACCCTGGAGCAACTTACGGATACGCTCCGGCTCGCGGATACCAGGCATTTCCACCATGATACGTCCCTGCTGACCTTCCAGTTTCTGGATGTTGGGTTGTACCACACCGAACTTATCGATACGGTTACGCACCACGTTGAAAGAGTTGTCGATGGCGGTCTGCACCTCATCGCGCAGAGCCTTCTCCACCTCTTTGTCAGTGCTCTGAGTAGAAACCTTGCCCTTCAGCTGCTGAGTAGCGAAGATCTCTGCCAGGCGATGACCCGGTGCATTTCTGTGATAAGCGTCGATAAACAACGAGATGAAATCACTCTGACTTGTCTCCTCTTCTTTCTTAGCCTCCTGCATAGATTTCACGAAAGCCGGGTCAGTCTTGTGGTCTGCCAGTACTTCTACTACATCAGGAACACTGATTTCGAGGATGACGTTCATACCGCCTTTCAGGTCAAGACCCAGACCAATCTGAGTCTCCAAGCACTTCTGATAAGAATAGACGCCCAGATACTTCACAGAGTCCTTGTAGTCCTGCTGTGCAATCGGGTCTTGGATCTTTGCTGCCTGACTGTCATAGTAGCGTGTAGCTGCTGAGAACGACAGGTAGAAGATACTTGCCAGTGTCAGTAAGACGGCTGTACAAATAACGATACCTTTGTTTTGCATTTTATTGATGAATTGTTTTTAATTATTATTTCACTGTTTATCAACACAATTTTGCCATTCATTTTTCAACGAACGGCATTATGAGCGTGCAAAGATACATAATTTTTCACATTCTCGAAAAATTTCGGGCCGTTAATTATTGATTTTTTGTGATTTAAGCCCAATTTTTAGCCAACAACTCACTGGATGATGGTCGCTAACGTTGATTTTACTGTCCACACGGCACTGGTATGGAACAATATCTTTCGAGCATAAGATATGGTCGATACGCACACGGATGCGGTTGTGGTTGAATGTCCATCCGGGCCAGTTACCTGTAGCCACAAAGCAGTCGGTCAATCCTTCGGCAATCGTATGGTGGACATACGACAGCGGGTTGTCGTTGAAATCACCGCAAACAATGATGGGATAATGTGAATGATGACGAATATACGTTGCCACCTTCCTGGCCTGCGGTGCTCTGATCTTAGAGGCCTCAGCGAGTTTCTCCATCAGCAGTTTCGACTCCTTGCCTGCCAACTCACGGTTTTGCGAGCCCTCGGCCATTTTCTCAAAGTTCTCACGGTCTTGTAACGACAAGTTATTTGATTCCAGATGGTTGTTTATCACAATGACCGTATCGTTCTTGATTTTCAGATAGAAGGCCGCGCTGGTGTTCAGACTATTGCCCAAACGGATATGCTCCTGGTTGATGATGGGGAACTTGCTGAACAGGGTAAGACATGAACCGCCATGTTCGTTTCTGGCCGTATCAGCATACTGGTAGATGTGTCGCAAACTGGCAGCCTTCTCTCTGGTCATATAGGCTTCCTGCACACATACCACATCGGCTCCGCTGGCACCTATATACTCCAGGGCAGGATAAATAACTTTTCCTTGTGCATCAGTTTCCTTCTTCATGGAACCATCCACGTTGTAGGTCATCACCTTGATGCAACCCACAGGTTTCTCACTCTTCAGGTTCAAAGGACAGTATGTTCGCACGGGTACATAACATATAATAATACCAAGAAGGGAAACAAGGGCTCCTTTGGGATAGAAGAGCAACCAAAAGAAAAGGAAAAAGATATTGATGACGAGGAATATAGGGAAAGACAGACAGGCATTCGACAGGATGGGGAACGATTCAGGATTGAGTCTTCCAGAATAGCCCACCAATAACATCATGATCACCGTGGCCACATTAGCCCCGATGATCAAGTTTCTCGTGAATGTCTTGATTGTCTTGAGCATGCAATAATATCAGTTCCCACTCTCGAAGAGTATTCGCTTCTCCTCGTCCGTCAGACTATCATAGCCGCTACGGCGTATCTTGTCGAGGATACGGTCTATCTCTTGTTGGTTGGTTTTCTCTGTAGATGAGTCCTCTGTATGACGGGTGGAACGGTCGTCCTGACGATTGTTTCGTGGTGCGTCCGCATTCCTATGACTGCGGTTCTCCCAGTTGGTACGCAGTTTGTCGAAGAACTGCTGACCGTTGCTTCTTCCATATCTGTCGCTCTCGGGATGCTTGCGCCAATAGCGTATCATCAGGAAGCCGAAGAGCATACCGCCAAGATGGGCAAAGTGAGCCACGCTGTCACCAGGAGTAGCCAGTGCCGAGAACAGCTCAATGGCGGCATAGATACCCACGAACCATTTCGCCTTGATGGGAATGGGCAGCGGGAAGATGAAGATGCGTTCTTCGGGGAAGATCATGCCAAAGGCAAGCAAGATGGCATAGATAGCACCAGATGCACCCACAGTAGTCCATGCGTTCAGTACGGCAGAAGAATTCTGCGCAATCTGCCACAAGTCGCCGAATCCGGCCCCTGGAATCTGTGACGTCGCCATGAAGTAGAACGACACAAATTGTACGATTTCTTGAATAATGCCAGCACCGATTCCGCAAGAAATGTAATAAAAAAGGAATTTCTTCGGTCCCCATACACTTTCTACCACACAGCCGAACATCCATAAGGCGAACATATTGAAGAAGATATGCTCAAAGTTCGCATGCATGAACATGTATGTCACGAGCTGGTAGAGATGGAAGTCAGACGCCATGAAGAAATGGAGTCCCAGCACGTCGTTCAGGTTAATGCCCTTCATCTGGAACACCAAAAGTGCCAGGAACATCAACGCGTTTATAATCAGTAGGTTTTTTGTAATGGTAGGAATACGTCGCATAGCCTTTTTTGTTCTAAACCTTAAATGATGCGACAAAAATACGAAAAATATCTGTTATTAGGCAGAAAAATGGGGCTAATAGCACTTTTTTTCATGAAATTCTTCACTTTTTTCACTTTTTTGTTTGTTTTATGAATTGTTTCGCTTATATTTGCGAAAGAATTTTGAATAACGTATTAATTTTTAATCATTTAATAGGTAAAATTATGAACAAGACAGAATTAATTGAGAAGATTGCAGCTGGTGCTGGTCTGACAAAGGCTGATTCAAAGAAGGCTCTCGACGCTACTATTGCAGCTATCAAGGGTGCGCTCGTAGCAGGTGACAAGGTTGCTCTTGTAGGTTTTGGTACATTCAGTGTAAACAAGCGTCCTGCTCGTGAGGGTATCAACCCCGCTACAAAGCAGAAGATTAAGATTGCTGCTAAGAAGGTGGCTAAATTCAAGGCTGGTGCTGAGTTGGCAGATGCTATCAAGTAATCATTTTGTAAAGATTTTACAAAAACACAATAGAGAGATACCGCGGTATCTCTCTATTTTTTATCCAGCTTCCTGGAGTTGGGTGACTCGGATTCGAACCGGGAATGACAGAACCAAAACCTGTAGTGTTACCATTACACCATCACCCAATCAAATTCGGCTGCAAAGGTACGAATAAGTGAGCGAAATACAAAACAAAAATATAATTTTTTTGTATTCTCACTCCTCACTCCACATTCCTCACTCCACAAAGATTCTTACTTCACTGTCAAGAGGAAATAGTTCTTCTTTCCTTTCTGAGCCAGCAGATATTTACCATCGATGAGGTCATCAGTGGTGATGATTCTGTTCTGATCGGTCAGCTTCTCCTTGTTCAGACTCACGCCACCACCTTGCACCATCTTTCGCATCTCACCCTTTGAGGGGAAGACAGGAGCAGAGGCTGTGAGCAATTCAATGGCAGCCTGTCCGAGTTGCTCTTTACTGATCTCATACTGTGGAACGCCATCGAACACGTCGAGGAAGGTCTGCTCATCAAGTTTCTGAAGACTCTCCTTTGTGCTCTTGCCGAAGAGGATGTTACTTGCCTCAATAGCCGTATCAAGCGCCTCGCGAGAGTGAACCATTACGGTTACCTCTTCTGCCAAACGACGCTGAAGGATTCTACGACCCGGATCCTGCTTGTGTTCCTCCACCAAAGCGTCAATCACATCCTTCTCCAAAGAAGTGAAGATCTTGATGTAACGTTCAGCATCATCATCACTCACATTCAGCCAGAACTGATAGAACTTATACGGTGTGGTACGCTTCGGATCGAGCCAGATATTTCCACTCTCGGTCTTACCGAACTTCTTACCGTCGCTCTTGGTAATCAACGGACAGGTGAGCGCGAAAGTCTCTACCTCGTTACCTAACGTACGACGGATAAGCTCAGTACCGGTGGTCATATTACCCCATTGATCATTACCACCTAACTGCAGCTTCACCCCATAGTGCTGGTAGAGATAGAGGAAATCGTATCCCTGCAGGAGCTGATAGGTGAACTCCGTGAATGAAAGACCGTCACGAGCCGTACCATTCAGACGCTGCTGCACCGATTCCTTAGCCATCATATAGTTGACAGTGATGTGCTTACCCACCTCACGAGCAAAGTCGAGGAAGGTAAAATTCTTCATCCAGTCGTAGTTGTTCACCATGATGGCAGCATTCGGTTCCTTCGACTCAAAATCAAGGAACTTGGCCACTTGCTGTTTGATGCACTCCTGGTTATGACGCAAGGTCTCATCGTTGAGCAGATTTCGCTCCTGTGATTTTCCTGAAGGGTCGCCAATCATACCTGTGGCACCACCTACAAGGATGATGGGTCTGTGGCCACAGCGCTGCAGATGACGCAACATCATGATGCCGCAGAGATGACCAATATGTAATGAATCGGCTGTGGGATCTGTTCCTAAATAGGCTGTTACCATTTCTTTCTGGAGCAGTTCTTCTGTTCCTGGCATAATCTGTGCCAGCATTCCACGCCAGCGAAGTTCTTCTACGAAATTTTTCATTTTGTTTATTTTTAATGGGGTTGATGGGCTTAATGGGGTTAATGGGTGTTGTGGGTTAGGGAACCGGATCGTAGCCGGAGCCTCCCCAGGGGTGGCAGCGCGAGATTCTCTTGATGGCCAGCCACAACCCTTTGATGGGTCCGTGCTTCAGCAAAGCCTGTCGGGCATATTCTGAACAGGTAGGTGTGAACCGGCACGAAGGCGGTGTGTAAGGCGAGATGGCCTTCTGATAAAACCAGATGGGAAGGAGCAGTAATGACACCAGCACCCATGACACTCCATGTATGATGGCTTTCAGTACTTTCATCATCGTTCAGATAATCCATGCAGGAGTTTTACCACCTTGCGTTCCACCACTTCACTGCTTCGCAGATGTTCGTCGAGCCATATAAAGGCCAATACGACACCTTTTCCTTCTTGCTTGGGCAGGAGATGCTTGTTCTTCCGATAAGCCTCGCGGATCTGCCGCTTCACCCTGTTGCGTTTCACCGCTTTCTTGAAATACCGCTTAGATACACTCACCAGGATCTGTGCCTGAGGATGGTCGTTCTCTACTTGCATATAGACAAGTCGAATGGGAAAGGCCACCATGGAACGACTGTTGCTTCCCGAAAAGAGCTCGTCAATCAGTCGCTTACTTGAAACGCGCTCTTCCTTGGCTAAAGTGAAAGCTGCGGTATCAAGCATGATTAGTCTTCGTCCTGACGTGCCAGATAGGATTTCAATGCACCGGTCATCGAAGGGAACTTCTCAGAAGGTGCCTCTATAACCACATTCAGGCCAGCCTCGTGGGCAGACTTGGAAGTAGAGGGTCCGAAGGTTGCCACAGCGATATCGTTCTTTGTGGAACCGAAAGTCTTGGTAAAGGCACTGATGCCTGCAGGACTGAAGAAGACGCACATGTCGTAATCGAAGGCTTTCACCTCTTCCTCGGTAAAGTCATTGCTCACCGTGCGATACATGATACACTCAGTGTGCTGCAGTTTCTTCGAATCGAGCAACTCCTTCACTGTGTTATCATGCACATCGCTCATGGGAATCAAGAACTTCTCAGTCTTGTGCTTGACCATTGAAGGAACCAGATCCGTGATCTTTCCTGTCTGACCGAAGAACACCTTCCTTTTGCGATACTGCACATACTTCTGGATATAGAAAGCAATCTGCTCCGTTACACAGAAATATTTCATGTCCTCAGGAATCTCCAATCGCATCTCCTTGGCCAGCTTGAAGAAATTGTCTATAGCATGGCGAGATGTGAACACAATAGCGGTATGGCCCGTGATGCTCACTTTCTGCTGACGGAATTCCTTGGATGTCAGTCCTTCCACTTTAATGAACGGCCGGAAAACAAGATCCACATCGTAGTCCTTTGCAATATCGAAGTATGGAGATTTATCACTTGTCGGCTGCGGTTGTGAAATGAGAATTTTCTTTATCATTAATGTCCTAAAAATTTATTTTCAAATAATCAACTATCATCACTAGAAAACCCGCTAAAGCGAGCATGGGAACTATTTCGAGCGCACAAAAGTACAAAATTATTTGCAGAATGGCCCCATTTTGTCTGAAAAAGATTACAAAGCACTTGTAAATCGTCAATAATTTCACTAAAATTAAAACTACAGCCGCATAAATGATGGCACTTTGCACAGAAATACCGAAATAGCTCTGTAACATAACGATAGGAAACAGCACCACCCCTTCCATGGCAGAAAGGTAGAGCATAGATTTCATCCATTGTTCATTTTTTTTCCTGTTGAAGAAGAGGGAATTCAATACGGGATAAAGGATTCCTTTCAACAGGAAATAGACCGAGAAACAACCAAAGAAAATGGCGATGAGCTGATACTGCGATTGCAAGATGAATGTATCTGCCACATTGGCCTGAGTGTAGAAAAAGGCCAGAAGCGCCCAGAGCAGACAGGTGAGTGCCACCATGAAGAACTGGAAGCGGAACTCATCGGACGTCTCTGTAGAAACCGTCACATTCTCACTGCGCTGAATATGGAAGAAGCTTTTTGCTTGTTGCAGGATGAAATGATGAAGACGGGAGAAGGAGAACACCATCAGCAGGAAGCATCCTAATAGCAGACCCGTGATGACATCATCGTTCTGAATGGAGTAAGGAACCGGGTCGCCAGCCACGCCATAGCGTTCCACGTTCAGCTCCGGGTGTAACAAGGCATTATTGGTAAAAAAGCCCTCCTTGTAGTACTTGGAAAAGTTGATGTCGGTAGCTTCCTGTACACTATCCTTACTGGAAAGGAGCAAGGTATCCTGAGGTGTGGCCAACGACTTCACCTCGGGGCGAAATACCGACTGGATGGCAGAGTCGAGTTGGGCAGGTGTGGCATTGGGTGGCAGCTGCTGCAGTTCCTGATAGGTATGTCTTGTACGCTCCGGCTTTTCCTGAGGAACAGCTACAGTAGTCTCCTCCTCAAGAGAAGCCTCCGAGGTTGTACCTTCCACTGGCTCTGTAACAGGTTGAGCCGACGGGCGTACTTGCTGCAACGTATCCTGCTGCTGGAACCAATCTGTGTGCATCTTTCTGCCTACGGATGGTGAAACGGGAATCTAATCAGCCGAAGAATGCCTTACGGATCTCATCCACCCGGTCGAGCTTCTCCCAAGTGAAGAGCTCCACCTCGATGGTCTTGGTTTCGTGGTAGAAACTGGTGAATGTCTTCTTCACCACCTCGTTCTTGCGACCCATATGTCCATAGGCTGCAGTCTCCAGATACATCGGCTGACGAAGTTTCAGCATGCGCTCGATGGCTTTCGGACGCAGGTCGAACATCTTTCCAATACGGTTAGCTATCTCACTGTCGGGCATGTTTACATGACTCTTCCCATACGTGTTCACATAGATGCTTACGGGTTTAGCCACACCGATAGCGTAGCTCAACTGTACCAACATCTCATCGGCCACACCGGCAGCCACCATGTTCTTGGCGATGTAACGGGCAGCATAGGCAGCAGAGCGATCCACCTTTGATGAGTCCTTGCCCGAGAAGGCACCACCTCCATGAGCACCCTTTCCACCATAGGTATCAACAATGATCTTACGCCCTGTAAGACCCGTATCCCCATGAGGACCGCCGATGACGAATTTTCCTGTGGGGTTCACCAGGTAGTTGATATCGAATCCGAAGAGATCGAGCACCTTCTGAGAATGAATCTGTTGCTTTACCCGCGGAATCAGAATATTGATGACATCATCCTTGATACGGTTGAGCATGGCCTCATCCTCGTCGAACTCGTCATGTTGTGTAGAGACAACGATGGTATCGATGCGCTGGGGAACACCCTCGTCAGAGTATTCCACCGTTACCTGACTCTTTGCATCCGGACGAAGGTAAGTCATCACCTTCCCTTCCTTGCGGATATCAGCCAAGGTTCGCATAATCAAGTGTGCAAGGTCAAGACTTACAGGCATCAGGTTCTCTGTTTCATTCACGGCATAACCAAACATCATACCCTGGTCGCCAGCGCCCTGATCATCAGCATCCGCCTTGTCAACACCCCTGTTGATATCCACGCTCTGCTCATGGATACTGGTAAGGATTCCGCAAGAGTCACCATCGAACTGGTATTCACTCTTTGTATATCCGATTTTCTTGATCGTCTTACGGGCGATGGTCTGCAGGTCGATATAGGCATCAGAGTGCACCTCACCCATGATCACCGCCTGTCCGGTAGTTACAAAAGTCTCGATGGCACAACGCGCCTTATCGTCGTATGCCAGGAACTGATCGAGCAATGCATCGGAAATCTGGTCGGACACCTTGTCGGGATGTCCCTCTGAAACGGATTCTGAAGTAAATAAATAAGCCATACCTTTACACCTTAATAAATATTAGGGTGCAAAGGTACGGCAATTTTGGGGATTCTCAAAAGAAAATCAGAATTATTTATGGATTCTCACTATCTATAGGTATACTACTCCTTCGGCATAATGGTAACTTCTATCTTGTTACCCGGCTTCAGGAACTCCTGCATGAACTTGCAGATGCTCTCGGGAGTCTGAGCCTCCACCACTTTCTTGAAGTTGGTATGGAAGTCAAGACCGAACATGCGGTTGTTATCAACAATGCTCTTCCAATAGCTATTGGTCTGGGTAGCATCATCGAAGCTCTTCAGCATATACTCCTTCACCTTGGTCAGCATGTCGGCATCACAGCTCTTAGCCAGGGCGGGAACCTCCTCGCTCATGATCTTCAGGGCCTCGTCAGATTTCTCCGGTTTCATCGGGCAAACCACCTGAATCATGGCCATCTTATCAAACTCGTCACGCTGGAACTGACCCTGTGCGCTACATGTATATGCTGCACTGGCTTCCTCGCGGATCTTCTTCAGGTAGATCATCATGAGCAGCTGTCCTGCCATGTCGGCCTTAACCACATTCTCCAGGTTATACTCCATATCCTCGTTGGTCCAAATCATCGCAGAAATAGCCTGCGGAGTTTCCATCTTCCGTTTGAAGCTGTTTTTGATGTTACCTTTCGCAACTTCAACCACCTTATGACTCTTCTTCACATTACCGTTTACGGGCAGTGAAGCGAGGTAGGTTTCAATGAGCGGACGGATAGAATCCTCCTCGAAGTTACCGATAATGGTAAAGGTATAGCCGTCGGCATAGCTGAAACGCTCCTTGGCGATCTGCAGGATACGGTCGTAGTTCACCTTCTTCAAGCCCTTCAGATCAATCGGTGTAGCCCATTTGTTATGATTTTGCACCGTGGCTATAACAGAATCCTGGAACACCTGCATCGGATCGCTGGCTTTGTTCTTCAGCTGCAGTTCCATGGTATTCATCAAGTTGTCGAACGACTTCTGGTCTTTCTGTATCTTGGTGAAGTACAGGTAGATCAGCTGGAACATGGTCTCCATATCCGTAGGTGTAGAGCTACCGCTAACCGATTGCTTACGCTCTCCCAGACTGATGCTGGCACTGGCAATCTTTCCAGCCAAGGCCTTCCTCAGTTCGGTAGAAGAGAAGCTACCCAATCCGCTGGCGTTGACTACCTGGTTGAACATACTCAGGTTAGGAATATCCTTTTCCGTATAGAGTGAGGAGCCACCTTCTGATGAGCCACTCAGGAGCACCTGGTCCTTCTTGTAGTCGGTCTTCTTCAGCACTACCTTCACACCATTTGAGAGAAGCAGCGTCTGATAGTCGAACTTATCACTCTTCTTGGTCTCCAGGATAGCACCACGTTTAGGCAGTGTTGTCATCAACGGCTCATCCTTTACATTATCCACATATGCAGTGAGCTTTTCGGCACGTGCCTCATCAACAGCCTTCTTCAGAGAAGCCTCTGTGGGATACACGTTTCCTTCCTTCTCGCTGAGCATGGTAATCACCACTAAGTTCGTATCTGATGCGGGAACGAGCTCCTTCATATACTGATTCACCAAATCCACAGGAATAGCAGGAATAATCTGTTTCCAGAGCGCGTAGTAATCATCAATCGATGCAATCGGATCATGTTCCAAGAAGTTCTCCACGTAGTCGTTCACGAACTGTGCGTTGGTACGCTTGTCCTTGTTACTGTACTGTTTCTCGATAAAGCTCTCGTAGTCAGACTTCGAGCGCTGGAACTCTGTGGCTGTGAAGCCGAACTCTGCTGCACGGCGAGCCTCGTTGAATGCGGCAGCCAAAGCAGCCTCCAGCTTTCCGTCCTTCGGTGACACATCGATGTCGAGTGCCTCCTTCGTCTTTGAGTAGACATATCTGCCGTCAGAAATCCAAGCACTCACGAAAGGACAGTCGGGCTGTTGAGCAAGCTCGCTCAAACGGTCGTTGAGCATATCCATGGCACGTCCTCTGATGTAGTTGTTCAAGACATAAGCCACGGTGTTCTTCAAAGAGTCGGGGAAGGCATCGTGCTTGATCATCATTTCCACGCCATTGGTTTTCTGCTCCTTGTCCTTCTCAACAATATAAATAGGTGTATCGTTGTCAGGAACCTGCTCATCCAACACGGGTGCGGGATTCTCAGGTGTCTTGATACCACCGAACAGTTCCTTGATCTTACCTTCGATGCGGTCAACATCCACATCACCCACCACGATGATAGCCTGGTTACCTGGGTGGTACCATTTCTCGTAGTAGTCGCGCAAAGTCTGCGGCTTGAAGTTGTCAACCACCTCCATCAAACCGATAGGATAGCGCTGTCCGTACTTACTACCCGGATAGAGCTTGGGCAGACTGCGTTCCATCATACGACCCTGGGCAGTACTGTGCAGGCGCCATTCCTCATGGATCACACCACGCTCCTTGTCAATCTCCTCGGGTTCGAGAAGCAGACCGTCAGCCCAGTCGTGCAAAATCAGCAGACAGCTGTCCTGAGCACCTGTTCTGGCCGTAGGCACATTCGAGATATTGTACACAGTACGGTCGTAGCTGGTGTAGGCATTCAGGTCAACACCAAACTGCACACCAATGCTCTCGCAGTAGCGCATCACCTCGTTACCGGGGAAATTCTGCGTACCGTTGAAGCACATGTGCTCCAGGAAGTGAGCCAGTCCGCGCTGGTCTTCATTCTCCTGGATAGATCCCACTTTCTGTGCGATGTAGAACTCGGCCCGGTTTTCCGGCCAGTTGTTGTAACGGATGTAATAAGTCAGTCCGTTGTCCAGTTTACCAATCCTCACGTCTTTGTCAACTGGAAGTTGTGGCATTTGCTGCGCCGTAGCACATACGGCGATGAAGAGAAATGCCATCATGAAAAGTTTTCTTAAACGCATAATACTATATTTAATAAATGATTAATATCCGAAAATTGAACTCTCTTTATTCATTAGACTATCCATGATAAGGAAAAACTACACATCCTCATCATTTTCTTCCCTGTACTCCAGGATATCCCCCGGCTGACAGCCCAGCTCACGACAAATCGTCTCGAGGGTAGAGAAGCGTATGGCCCGGGCCTTCCCTGTTTTCAGGATCGAGAGGTTCGCAGGCGTCAACCCCACTTTCTCGGCCAGTTCGCCCAGTGCGATCTTCCGCTTCGCCATCTCCACGTCCAAGTTTACTATAATCCTACCCATAGCCTTAAATCGTTAATTCCTGGTCTTCTTTCATTTGATGAGCCATGGCAAACACCTGTGCTGCCACGAACGCGATGAGTCCTAAGAGAATCGGGGCGTATTCAAGTCCTCCCAGCCAGTTGTTAGCATAGCCGTCGAGCGAGAAAGCTGCCACGGTATGGATGCGTGTCAGTATGCTCCACACCATAGATATAACACCATAGACAAGCAGTCCTGTACCTGTAATCCGAAGCAGGACGATGTTCTTCCTGTCGAATATATGACTGCCGTTTACCCTGATGATAAACCAGATGAATGTGAACATTCCGCCCACAAAACCGATCAGGCCGATAACGGCAGCGAATGTCTCCAGCAGATAAGCCCCTGTGCTCTTGGGTTCGTACGAATCTGTCTCTACATACATCTTTGTCGGCCAGGCATTGATTTCCTTTCCTGTGGTGGCATTCTTCACTTTCACGGCTGTACGCTTGTCGCCAAGTGGAATCAGCTCCACCAGATCGGCATCAAGTACCTGTTGCTCAGCATTGTCAACCTGTACCCCCATATCGTGGTTTGCTTCGTTCCTTCCGATGTTGAAGTCGAACGCCGCACCCATACAGCTTGCTATAATCACCACAAAGATGAGTCCACAAATAATATTCAGTTTTGTCTTCATTCCATTTATAGTTGTTATTTCGTTTGCAAAAGTACAAACGTTTTTTGAAACAACCAAATGTTTTCAATAATAATTTATCGAAAAACGATAATTTAACATTATAAAACAATAAATCACCGCATGTTCCTTGGATGGTGATTCAGTATTTCCTCGCGCAATGTGTGTGTATCAATATGTGTATAGATCTCGGTGGTTCCAATGGATTCATGACCGAGCATGGCCTGAATGGCACGCAGGTCGGCTCCGCCCTCTAAGAGTGCCGTGGCAAAAGAATGCCGGAGGGTATGTGGCGAGATGGTTTTGTGTATTCCAGCCTCCTCAGCCAGTCGTTTAATCATGATCAGGATCATGGTGCGGGTGAGATGGGCTCCCCTTCGGTTCAGGAACACATAGTCCTCCTCGCCAGGTTTGATGTCCATCCTGCAGCGGTCGTCAAACCAATAGCCCAGTTCCTTGATGGCTCGTGGAGAAATGGGTACCAAGCGTTCCTTCCTTCCCTTTCCCTCTACCCGCAGGAACTCCTCGTCGAGATAGAGGTTCGACAGTTTCAGGTTCACCAGTTCACTCACTCGCAGTCCGCAGGAAAAAAGTACTTCGATAATGGCTTTGTTACGATGACCTTCCCATTTCGACAGGTCGATGGCCTTTTCCAGGATGTCCACCTCCTCGGTAGAGAGCACCTCGGGCAGGTGTTCACCTATCTGCGGCGATTCCAACAGCTCCGACGGATCACTATCTACCCAGCCGTCAACGAACAGGAAACGATAGAACGCCCGCACACCGCTCAGGATGCGGCATTGGGAGCGCGGTGAAATACCAATATCGTGCAGCGAGGCCGCAAAGTGCTGCAGGTCCTCCAACTTCACTTCCACCGGGTCAATACCCTCAGCACGCAGGTAATCCACCAGCTTCTGCAGGTCACGCATGTATGCATCCACGGTATTTACCGTGAAGTTCCTCTCCAGCTTCAAATACCGCTGGTAGGCTTTTGCCACATCGCGCCCGCTCTGCTTCATCTTGGTCACTGCTTCTTGTTTGGTGACACAAAGTTACAACAAAATACTGAAACCGCCAAAAGGTATCTGAAAAAATGAGCGTTTGGGCATTTTCTTACATTCTTACATTCCAACTTTCTTACATTAAGGTGTTTTTGAAGTGCGGGAATCAATGTCCTATATTATATATAATATTTATATTATATATTAATATAGAATTATAATACTTATAATCACTTTGATTTGACGTTCCAATTTTGACAATCTGCAACCGCAAAAAGTGAGAAGGTGCTTAATGTAAGATTGTTGGAAAGTTGGATTGTAAGTTTTTTGTTTTTCGAGGAAGGACGATGGTCGATGGAGGAAGGACGAAGGACGATGGAGGAAGGACGAAGGACGATGGAGGAAGGAGAAATGATTTGCTGAGCACGGCTAAAAACTATGGCACTTTGCGATTGAAACTATGGCAGTTTCCCATTGAAAGTGCCTCAAACGCTGATAGTGGGAACGTCATTCTCTGATAGCGGGAACGTCAAACGCTGGTAGCGTCTACGGCGTTCAGTGTTTTTTAACATTTGGACCCGCTCCCGTTAAAGGATTTTTGCGCTCTACAGCCCTTATAATTTGGCCGTTTCATAAAAAATCCGTATCTTTGCCAAATGAAATCAGATTATCAAGGAAATGGCATCTGTAGAAATAAAAAGAGTTGAGACAAGAGCTGATCTGAAGGCATTCGTGGAGTTACACTACGACCTCTACGAAGGTAACGAGTATGATGCGCCCAACCTGTTCAGCGACGATATGTTCGTGCTGGACAAGAAGAAAAATGCCGCCTTCGACTTCTGCGAGGCTGAGTATTTCCTGGCTTACCAGGAGGGAAAGGTGGTGGGTCGTGTAGCAGCAATCATCAATCATAAGGCCAATGAGCGTTGGCAAAGAAAGAGCGTTCGCTTCGGCTGGATCGACTTCGTGGATGACATCGAGGTGAGCGGCGCTTTGTTCAAGGCTGTAGAGGACTATGCCAAGGAGAAGGGAATGACAGAAATCATCGGTCCGCTGGGCTTCACGGATTTCGACCCGGAGGGAATGCTTACCGAGGGCTTCGACCAGTTGGGTACGATGGCCACCATCTATAACTACCCTTACTATCCGCAGCACATGGAGAAGCTGGGAGGATGGGAGAAAGATAACGACTACGTGGAGTTCAAGATCTATATCCCGGAACAGATTCCTGAGAAGTTCGCCAAGATTGCGCAGATGATCGAGAAACGCTATAACCTGCATGCCCGCTCACTGTCGATGAAGGAAGTGCAGGGGGGCTACGGACTGAAGGTGTTCCACTTGATCAACGAGACCTTCAAGGATCTCTACGGTTTTTCTGAACTCTCTGACAAGCAGATTAAGCAATACCTTGATATGTACCTGCGGTGGGCCGATCTGAACCTGATTGTGGTGATAGAAGACTGGACCACAGACGACCATAAGTTAGTGGGAGCGGGTATCACCCTGCCGTCGCTTTCACGGGCGGTGCAGAAATGCTGCAGGGGTCGGCTCCTTCCGTTTGGCTGGTGGCACCTGATTCGCGCGCTGAAGTTCCACAAGACTGATTATGTGGATCTGGAGATGGTGGGCATCTTACCCGAATACCGCATGAAAGGGGCAAACGCGCTGCTCTTCGCATATCTCATACCGTGGTATCAGAAATACGGATTCATCTGGGGAGAGAGTCAGGTGGAAATGGAAACAAACGAGAAAGTACAAAGTCAGTGGCAGTATCTGGAAACAGAACAGCATAAACGCCGCCGCTGCTATATCAAGAAACTATCAACAACAGCATAGGGATTGTCTGCACGAAACCATCTATGGAAATCAAGAGCGTAAAGACGAGGAAAGATCTTGAGACCTTCATACAGTTCAGGTACGACCTGTACAGAAACGACCCGTATGATGTGCCTTATCTGCATTTTGACGAGATGAACACGCTGAGGCATGATAGAAATGCCTCGTTTGAAGACTGCGAGGCGGGGTATTTCCTGGCTTGGCAGGATGGTAAGGTGGTGGGGCGTATCGCTGCCATCATCAACCGCAAGGCTAACGAGCGCTGGCAGAAGAAGATCGTGAGGTTCGGATGGTTCGATTTCATCGACGATCTTGAGGTGAGCAAGGCGCTGATTCATGCTGTAGAGGACTGGGGGCGCCAGCGGGGAATGACCCAGATGGTGGGTCCGATGGGCTTTGCCGATACCGACCGTGAGGGAATGCTCGTGGAGGGCTTCGACACCATCGGTACGATGTATGCCCACTATAACTATTCCTACTACCCCAAGCACATCGAGCAGATGGGTGGGTTCCTCAAAGACAACGACTATGTGCAGTGCATGGTAAAGGTACCGGAACAGGTGCCGGAAAAGATCAGTCGTATTGCCCGCATGGCCGAACAGCGCTTCCACCTGCATGTGCATAAGCTCACACGCCACGAACTGCTCAAGGAAGGCTATGGACGAGAGGTGTTCCGCTTGCTGAACGCCACCTATAAGGATCTGTATGGCTTCGCTCAGCTATCTGACAAGAAGGTGGATCAGCTAGTGGATCAGTATATCAAGATTGCGGATATGAACTTGATCTGCACGGTGGTTGACGGCAATGATAACAACAAGATGGTGGGATTCGGCATTACGTTCCCATCGCTTTCCGCCGCCATGAAGAAGACGCATAACGGCCGACTGTTCCCGCTGGGCTGGTGGCACCTGATCGATGCGATTAAATGGCATCATGCCGATACGGTGGATATGCTGCTGATTGGTGTATTGCCCGAATACCGCTCGCGTGGAGCCAATGCCATGATTTTCAACTGTCTGGTGCAACAATACCAGCGCTATGGCTTCAAATGGGCGCAAGCCATGCCGCAGATGGAAACGAATACCCATGTGCTGAGCAACTGGCAGTATTTCGATTCGCATATCAACAAACGACTCCGTTGTTACAAAAAAGACCTATAACCCTTTAACGTGAACATGGAAGAGAACATCATCATAGAAAACGAACAGGTTCAATATACCGATGATAATATCCGCCACCTGTCGGATATGGAACACGTAAGAACACGCCCGGGTATGTATATCGGTCGTCTGGGCGATGGCTCATTACCCGAAGATGGTATCTACGTGCTACTGAAGGAGGTGATCGACAACTCTATCGACGAATTCAAGATGAATGCGGGTAAGCGCATAGAGATCGATATCGAGGACAACCTGCGTGTTACCGTGCGCGACTATGGTCGTGGAATCCCTCAGGGAAAGCTGGTGGAGGCGGTAAGCGTACTTAATACTGGTGGTAAATACGACTCGAAGGCGTTCAAGAAAAGTGTGGGCTTGAACGGTGTGGGTGTGAAGGCTGTGAACGCGCTGAGCGCACGGTTCGAGGTAAGGAGCTTCCGCGAAGGTCAGGTACGCAGCGTCACCTTTGAAAGAGGTGTAATGAAAAGCGACAAGACCGAGAATACACAGGATGAGAATGGTACCTATATCTTCTTCGAGCCTGATAATACCTTGTTCAAGAACTATCAGTTCCATGATGATATCGTGGAGATCATGCTCCGCAACTATACGTATCTGAACACGGGTCTTACCATTATGTATAACGGAAGGCGCATTCTGAGTCGTAATGGCTTGGAGGATCTGCTGAACGATAATATGACCACCGAGGGCATCTACCCCATCATCCATCTCAAAGGGGAGGATATAGAGATTGCCTTCACCCATACCAACCAGTATGGCGAGGAATACCACTCGTTCGTCAACGGTCAGCATACCACCCAGGGCGGTACGCACCAGAGTGCCTTCAAGGAGCATATTGCGCGTACCATCAAGGAGTTTTCGGGTAAGAACTTCGAATATACCGATATCCGTAACGGTATCGTAGCGGCCATCGCCGTGAATGTGGAGGAGCCGATGTTCGAGAGTCAGACGAAGATCAAGCTGGGCTCGCTGACCATGAGTCCTAATGGGGTGAGCGTGAACAAATATGTGGGCGACTTCATCAAGACCGAGGTGGATAACTACTTGCATAAGCATACGGATGTGGCTGAGGTGATGCTGCAGAAGGTGAGCGAGAGTGAAAAGGAGCGCAAGGCCATGGCAGGTGTCACCAAGCTGGCTCGTGAAAGGGCTAAGAAGGCGAACCTGCATAACAGGAAGCTGCGCGACTGTCGTATTCACTTCAGTGATGTGAAGAACGACCGTAAGGAGGAGAGTAGTATCTTCATTACCGAGGGTGACTCGGCCAGCGGATCCATCACCAAGAGTCGTGACGTGAATACACAGGCAGTGTTCTCCCTGCGTGGTAAGCCGCTTAACTCATTCGGTCTGACCAAGAAGGTGGTCTATGAGAACGAGGAGTTCAACCTGCTGCAGGCTGCCCTCGACATTGAGGACGGTCTTGACACGTTGAGATATAATAAGGTGATTGTGGCTACCGATGCGGATGTGGACGGCATGCATATCCGTCTACTCATCATCACTTTCTTCCTGCAGTTCTTCCCGGAACTCATCAAGAAAGGACATGTGTATGTGCTGCAGACGCCACTGTTCCGTGTTCGTAACCGACGGACGAAGATCAAGAACAAAAAGGTGCTGGCCGAGGCTGATCAGGGGAAGGGCAAGAAAAGTGACTTCATCACACGCTACTGCTATAGTGAGGAGGAACGACTGAATGCCATCAGCGAGTTAGGACCGGAGCCTGAGATCACGCGATTCAAAGGTCTTGGCGAGATATCACCTGATGAGTTCGTGAACTTCATCGGTCCTGATATGCGCCTCGAACAGGTTACCCTTCATAAGAACGATCAGGTACAGAAGCTGCTGGAGTATTACATGGGCAAAAACACGGCCGAACGCCAGAACTTCATCATCGATAACCTCGTGGTGGAAGAGGACCGCCCCGAAGAGGAGGAAGAAATATATTAACTAGAAGAAAATGAAAAGAAACATCATAACCCTTGCAGCCTTGCTGCTTACCCTCTCTATGAGCGCCCAGTTCCGTATTAACATGGGAGCCGACAGTCCGTTGCGCAAGCTGCAAATCGCCGAGATGGCCATCAGTAACCTATATGTGGATTCTGTAGATGAAACCAAGCTTGTGGAGGATGCCATTCGTGGCATGCTGAAAGAACTGGATCCTCATTCCTCGTATGCTACGCCCAAAGAGGTGAAATCCCTGAATGAGCCGTTGCAAGGAAACTTCGACGGTATCGGCGTGCAGTTCAATATGGTGGAAGACACCCTGCTGGTGATTCAGACTGTCGTGAACGGTCCTTCGGAGAAGGTGGGTATCCTTTCAGGCGACCGCATTGTGACGGTTAACGATACGGCCATTGCGGGCGTGAAGATGCCTAAGGAGGATATCATGAAACGACTGCGCGGTCCGCGGGGTACGAAGGTGAAGCTGGGCATTGTTCGTCGCAGCGTTCCCGACATGCTCTATTTCATCGTGACACGCGATAAGATTCCCGTGAAGAGCATCACTGCCTCTTATATGATCCGACCCTCCATCGGCTTTATCCGCATCGATAACTTCGGGGCTACCACTCATCAGGAGCTCATCGAAGCAATGAACAACCTGAAGGGGCAGGGAATGAAGGACTTGATTCTGGATCTCCAGGATAATGGGGGCGGCTACTTGCAGGCAGCAGTGCAGATAGCCAATGAGTTCCTGCAGAAATCCGACCTGATTGTATATACCGAAGGACTGCGGCAGAATCGTATTGACTATTATGCTGAGGGTACAGGAAGAATGCTGACTGGTAAGGTGGTGGTATTGGTGAACGAGCTCACGGCTTCGGCTGCGGAGATTGTTTCCGGTGCCTTGCAGGATCATGATCGCGGATGGGTTGTAGGACGACGCACCTTTGGTAAAGGATTGGTTCAGCGTCCCATTGATCTGCCCGACGGCTCTATGATCCGTTTGACCATCGCGCATTACTATACGCCTTCGGGACGCTGTATTCAGAAGCCGTATAAGAAAGGCGACTTGAAGGAATACGAGATGGATTTCGAGAACCGTTTGAAGCATGGGGAGCTGATGAACCCTGATAGTATCCACTTCGATGATTCACAGAAGTTCCAGACCCTGCGCCAACATCGTACTGTATATGGTGGAGGAGGTATCATGCCTGATGCTTTCGTGCCCCTCGACACGCTGCAATATACACGATTCCATCGACAGTTAGCGGCCAAGAGCATCGTGACAGATCATAGTCTGCGCTACATCGACAACAACCGTAACACACTCAAGAAGACCTACCCGTCGTTCCAAGAGTTTAACAGCAAGTATCAGGTACCGCAATCTCTCATCGACTCCATTCTCGCTGCTGCAGAGAAGCAGAACGTGAAAGCAAAGGATGAGGATGAGATGAAGCGTACACTACCCTACCTGCGTCTGCAATTGAAGGCTTTGATTGCCCGCGACCTGTGGGACATGACTGAGTATTTCCAGGTGATGAACGAGGAAAACCATATTGTACAGAAAGGGTTGGAAGTTATACAGAATTGAAAATTGAGAATTGAAAAATAACTGTCAACTGTCAACTATCAACTGTCAACTGTTTCAAGGCTTTGTTTTCTGCCGCTTCCATGATCTCACGTTCTCCAGGACCTTTGTCATTGATACCACAAAGGTGGAGAATGCCGTGGATGATGACGCGGTGCAGTTCTTCATCATAATCCTTGCCGAACTTCTCGGCATTGGTGCGTATCGTATCAAGCGAGATCACCAAGTCACCATTCAGCGTATCACCTTCACAATAGTCGAAGGTGATGATATCTGTGTAGTAGTCGTGCCCCAGGTATTCATTATTCACCTCAAGGATCTTCTCATCGTTGCAGAAAAGATAGCCTATCTCTCCCACCTTCTTACCATAAGAGGCTGCCACGGCACGAATCCATGCGGTGGTCTCTCTCCTCTTGATCTTCGGCATCTTCACGCCTTCTACACTATATGTAATCATAAAGTTCAAAGTTCAAAATTCAAAGCTCAAAGGTCATGGAAGGAATTCTCGTACGTCCTTACCGAAGTGAACGAGTTCACGTACAAGGGATGAGCTGATGCTCTCCATACCCGGCTCGGCCAGGAACAACAAGGTGTCGATGTTTCCCAGTCTACGGTTCACATCTGCCTGCTCACGCTCGTATTCGAAGTCCTTTACCGACCTCACCCCTTTGATGATGTAATCCGCCATCTCACGGTGAGCAAAGTCAACGGTCAAGTCTGAATAGGTCTTCACCGTGATCTTCTTCTCGTTCTTGTAGAGCTTTTGGATCTTCTGCTTGCGAATCTCCGCACTCTGCATATACTGCTTCCGCTCGTTCACACCCACACCGATGATGATTCGGTCGAACAGCGGTAACGCACGTTTAACGATATGGTCATGCCCGATGGTAAAGGGGTCGAAGCTCCCCACGAATACTCCTGTCTTCATATCTTTACTTCATTGACTTCAATTCTTCAATCTTTCAATTCTTCAATTCTAAAACAGTTCCGGTTCCATGATATTCCCTGTGTAGGGATTCCTTCCATAGTGCTTATAAGCCAGCTCGGTAGCCATGCGTCCCCGAGGTGTGCGTTTGATGAATCCCTCCATAATCAGGAACGGCTCATACACCTCCTCCACGGTTCCGGCATCCTCACCAATGGCCGTGGCAATGGTGCCTACACCCACTGGACCGCCTTTGAACTTATCGATGATGGTGAGCAGGATCTTGTTGTCGATCTCATCCAGACCATACTGATCGATGTTCAGCGCTGTTAATGACATCTTGGTAATATTAGTGTCGATATTTCCATTACCCTTCACCTGAGCAAAGTCGCGAACACGTCGTAACAGGGCATTGGCAATACGGGGCGTTCCGCGTGAACGACGGGCAATCTCCATGGAAGCCTCATCGGTAATGGGCACCTTCAGGATATAAGCCGACCGCTTCACAATCTTCTGCAGCGTTTCGGGCTCATAGTATTCCAAGTGCATGTTGATACCGAAGCGGGCACGAAGTGGGGCTGTCAGCAAACCGCTTCGTGTGGTGGCTCCCACCAAAGTGAAGGGGTTCAGGTCGATCTGGATACTGCGTGCCGAAGGACCCTTATCGATCATGATATCGATACGGTAGTCTTCCATGGCCGAATACAGATACTCCTCTACCACAGGCGACAGTCGGTGTATCTCATCAATGAACAGCACATCGTTAGGCTCCAACGAAGTAAGGATACCAGCTAAGTCGCCCGGCTTATCCAACACCGGTCCGCTGGTAATCTTGAACCCCACGCCCAGTTCATTGGCGATGATGTTCGAGAGTGTTGTCTTTCCGAGTCCTGGCGGACCGTGCAGCAAGGTATGGTCGAGCGGTTCCCCACGGTATTTCGCTGCCTCCACGAACACCTCCAGGTTCTCCACCACCTTTTTCTGTCCGCTGAAGTCATGGAACCGCAATGGGCGAAGGGCATTTTCAAAATCCTTCTCCGCCGACGACATTTCCCTTCTTATGTCAAAATCTTCGTTCATTGCTGCAAAGATACGATTAAGTGAGCGAAAAAACAAATTTTTGTTGCATAAGTTCTACAAAGTCAAAGTTCCTTTCTACGTCTCTGTTCAAAAAACCGTCTTGTGGCCAAGAAAAAGAGCGCCACACCAACAGCATTATCAAGGGCAACCATCCAGAACGTGGCTGAATAACCCATATATTCCGACACCACGCCTCCCAGTAAGATTCCGAAGCCCATGCCCAGGTCCCATGCTGTAAGAATACTTGAGTTAGCCGTTCCCCTTTCATCGTTTCTGGCCACGGCGATGAACATATTCAGGAAAGCAGGATACATGTGTCCGTTTCCCAAACCAATCAGGATGGCCGAGCCGTAATAGCATATAGGAATCAGGGTGGTTGAAGAGATGTGGGCAGTCAGGGCAAAGAGGGTATAGCCCACCAAAGAGATCACGATTCCTCCAGCTGCATTCTGGGTTAGCCTACCCATTCGTAATTGGGGAGCACCTTGCAACCTACTGACGAACAGGCCCATCGACAAGAGCATGAAATAGGTTCCCGTTCCCGTGGTGATATGCAACACCTGCTTACTGTATATGGCCAGGTAGTTACTCAGTACGCCGAAGCAGAAACTGAACAGGGCGATATTCACCGCCATCAGCCAAGCCCGGGTAAGGAAGAAGCGGTCGAATGATAGATGGGGTAAACGCTGACTCATTCCAGTACCTTTCTCCCTCAGTGGTGCTTTCCTCAACCTTACCGAAGCATCAACCATCATTCCCAATCCTGCCACCAGAAAGGCTGTCCAGAACAAGATGTCAAAGCTGTTACAGGCTCGATAGAGCCAGATACCGATAGAAGGTGCGATGGCCATGGCGAGATTGTTACTCAGTCCGTAGTAACCTATACCCTCGTTGCGTCTTGATGATGGTAGCACATCAATTGCCACAGTACTATTGGCCACGGTCAGCGCCCCAAAGGGAGCTCCATGCACGGTTCTTACTATGGCGAACATCAGCAATGTCCCCGCTGCTATATATCCCGCAAAGCAGATAAAGAAAAAGAAGAAGCAAATCATCAACACCTTCTTCCTGTCGAAGGTATCCACGATGAAGCCGCTGAAAGGACGGATCAGAAGGGCAGCGATGATGTAGCCGGAAAGGAGAATACCGATGGTATCCTTATTGGTGCCGAACACTTCCGACAGATACAGCGGGAGCAGAGGTGTGAGCAGATAGAAAGCAAAGAACAGCGAGAAATTCGCTGTCATCACCCTGATATAATTCCTATTCCATAACCGTTCCACCTTGTTCCCTTCCGATGATCCTTTATCACTTCTGTTTCGCAGCACATTCAGGGCACAATCCTTTCAGTACATAATTAATACTGTTAAGTTTGAAGCCATCAGGCAAGGGCACCACTGGTACTTGGATTTGCTTCAAACAGAATGTTCTCCGGCACTGCTCGCAGAAGAAGTGTGTATGCTCATCATCGATCTCCTCCGCACAATCACAATCATCCGAACATACATTATACTTCAGCGATCCACTCCCATCATCCACCGCATGAATCAGTCCGTGTAGCAGGAAGAGCGTCAACGACCGCGAGATCGTTGATTTATCCACCGTGGGAAGCAGTCGTTCCAGTTCAGGCAATGATACCATCTCATCTCCCCGGTACATCTGCTGCAGAATCAGCAGTCGGGTGGCCGTGGGCTTGATGTGCCTATGTTCCAGCTTATGGATGAAGAAATCCTCGTGTTCCATATTTATAGAGGTGAGAATATTAGAGGTGAGAGAATTGTACCAGTATTCTGAACACCTTTGCCGGTGCTGCCGCCCATTGCTCCATGGCTTCAAGAGCTGTTTCTGGAGTAGCAACGGATGAAATCAGTTCCTCCTTGGGGTAGTCACGATTCTGCTGCATATAATGAATCACCGCACGGAAGTCGGCTGGCTTGGCATTGCGTGAGCCGCGGATATCCAGTTCCTTCTGTACAAAGAGCTTGGTGATGAAAGACGTCTCGGCCTTGGCGTAGCCGATGAATACGATGCGACCGGTAAAAGCCACCTCGTTGACAGCCTGATTCTGGGTAAACGGACTCCCCACGGCTTCGATTACCACATCAGGACCTAATCCGTCGGTAATCTCCATCAGTCGGGCATGAAGATCATCGGTCTTGGAATTGACGACATATGCCGCACCCATCCTCTTGGCCAGTGTCAACTTCTCATCATCCAGGTCAACAGCTGTCACTGTGGCGCCCCGCAGACTGGCACGTACAATAGCACCGATACCAATCATGCCGCAGCCAATAACCAATACATGGTCGATATCTGTCACCTCGGCGCGGTTCACGGCATGGAAGCCCACGCTCATGGGTTCTATCAGGGCTATCTCCTTCGAGGTCAGTCCTTCGGCAGGAATAATCTTCTGCCACGGCATGACGAAATATTCCCGCATGGCACCGTTGCGTTGAACACCTAAGGTCTCGTTATGCTCACAAGCATTGGCCCGCTCATGGCGACATGAGGAACAATGACCGCAGTTGCTGTAAGGATCTACGGTTACCTTCATGCCCACCTTCAGGGTTTCGGGCACGTTATCACCTATTGCGGCAATGGTGGCGCTTACCTCATGACCAGGAATCACGGGCATCTTCACCATCGGGTTTCTACCCAAGAACGTATTCAAGTCACTACCGCAGAATCCCACGTAATTGATTTGCAAGAGCACTTCTCCGCTCTTCACTTCCGGTTTCTCTAACTCTACTACCGCCATCTGCTGTTCGGCGGTTATCTGTACTGCTTTCATTATTCCGACATGTTTTTAATATATGGTAAGTCCACCAACTCCTCAAACCCGAAGAATTGACGGGCATTCTCACCTAAGAACAATTCCTTTTCCTGTTCCGACAGTTCCTTGCTCTTCACCACGAAGTCGTACGACATCTTATAGGTGATGGCGGTAATGGTGCGTGGGTAGTCAGAACCCCACATCAGCTTCTCTACGCCCACCAGGTCAATGGCTTCACGAATTGCCTTGATGGCTGAGGGGAACGGATAGAACTCCGAGTTATACAGCCAGGTGATGCCGCCCGACTCAATCATCACATTCTTGTTTCTTGCCAGCTTGATCTGCTCCTGCCAGCCCTCGATGGTAGGCATACCGAAGTGACCAACGGCAATCTTCAGTTGCGGACATTCCTGAATCACCTCCTTCAGTTCACCCACCTGACAGTCACCGTCAGCCAGTGTCACACAGAGAATCATGTTGCGTGCTTCCATCTCGCGGAACATCTGCATCATCTCATCACTGTTGAGCAGGATGCGCACCTTGTCGGTAATGATTCGATGACCAGGAATGGTAATGGCACGGAAACCACGTTCGGCCAAATCCTTCAACTGTTGCATATAGGTGCCCTGTTGGAAGTAGTCAACCATTCCGTTGCAGAGGAACCGTTGCGAATATTGCTTCTGCACCTCTTCGAGATAGTCGTTTTGCAATCCGTCGATGAACTCCTGCACCACCACCGCAGCTGATACCTGGGCGTAGTTCATGTTCGAGAGAAACACCTCTGCTGTGTTCCTGCCGTCAATCATGAACGGTGGCACCATCTGCACCTCTTCGCCAAGGAACATCGCCCTGCCGTTCTCTAACGGGTAGATACGCTTGCCGTTCCACTCCGTGTCTTGTTTCAGCCACAAATGACTGTGAGCATCAATAATTCTCACTATGTTCGAATTAAGTTGATAGTTGATAGTTTACAGTTGACAGTTAAGTGTTTTCCCAGCGAACGCGCATCTGGTTACCGATAATCTCTTGTACCTCCTTCACCAACTGTTCATCGATGGGTGCATTCACATAATCGATGTTCTTTAGCACATTCTTGGGATTGGCGGAGCTGAACAAGGTGGTGGCAATACGGGGATTCAGACTGGTACTGTACTGGATAGCCAGTTTCTCAATGGGATAGTTCTTCGAGGCACAGTAGGCCGCAGCCTTTTGGCACGCCTCCTTTAGCGCTTCGGGAGCGGGATGCCAATCAGGTGTGCCCCGTTGCGAGAGTAGTCCCATGGAGAACGGTGATGCATTGATGATACCTATGCCACGACTCTCGAAGAAGTCGAGATAGTCGAGCAGCAGCTCATCGTTCAGACTGTAATGACAGAAGCAGAGTATTGACTCCACGGTGCCCTCAGCACTGTTTTCCACCACCCATTTCAGGTTCTCGGGCTGGAGGTCTGTGATACCCACATGCTTCACCACCCCTTTCTTGCGCAGTTCAACCAATGCGGGTAATGTCTCGTCAACAATCTTCTGCAATCCTCCTTCGCGGTGAGACTGGAACTCCACATCATGCACATTAATCAAGTCGATGTAGTCGATGTTCAGTCGTTCCATACTCTCATACACGCTGTCGGTAACCCGTTGTGCGGAGTAATCCCATAGGTTCACCCCATCCTTACCATAGCGCCCCACCTTGGTGGAGAGGTAGAATTGGTTACGGGGAATCTCCTTCAATGCTTTACCCAATACCGTCTCGGCCTTCAGATGACCATAATACGGTGATACATCAATAAAGTTGATTCCGTTGTCAACAGCGGTGTGTACGGCTTGTATTCCCTCCGCCTCGCGGATCTCGTGAAATACACCACCTAACGAGGAGGCCCCGAATCCAAGATTCGACACCAGCATTCCTGTCTTTCCTAATTCATTGTATACCATATTCTATGTTTTTACCTTTGACCGAGTCTCTTTGACTGTTTCCGTGCAAAAGTACGAAAAAGGTAGGAGATAATGAAGAAATCATCCGACTTTTTCATCAGAACCGCCATTTCACCTGAAGATCAAGATCTGTTTGTGATGAGTGGTTGATCTGTTGAAGACCGCTACTGATAGATGACCTGTCGAAATAATCGGTGACACCTGCTTTGATGTTGACAAAAAGACGATGGGATAATTGTGCTTTGAACATAAGGGAATAGCGGATACCGTGCCCATAGCATACTGGATTGGAGAACTGGTAAAGCATGCCCCGTTCATAGAGGTATAGTCGACTGCTATAATCATCGGTGTGGAAATAAGCTGCTCCGGCATGCAGTTCCATGTTCTTTGATAACTGATAACCCATCTGCTGACTGATTGACCACCCCCAAGAGGCGGTCTGCTTACCTATGGAAGCGAGGTCTATTTGCGTTCTACTGCTTAGTTTCGTTCCATGATAGGTGGCAAGGAGTCGGGCGCGTTGTTCTTGCTGCACCATTAGCGCCGTCTTCTCCTCATTGTCCTTCTCTTTCAACCGCATACGGTAACGAAGAGAGAACGACCAGTCGTGCCACTGGTAAGTCATCGTTGCTTGGTAATCCTGCGCTTTTGACGAACGTGAGACCTGATAGCGTGCCCAAGGGAAGTAAGCCCAGTCGCCATAGGCAGAAACCACCAGTCGATGAGAGGGTTTCCATTCCATCCCCAAATAGATTCCGCTCTCGTTCTGCACCCGTCCGCCCTCACTGAAGCTCTGGGCGTGCAAGGCTTCGTATTTCATGCCATAAAACCGTTGCACCACCAGCATATTCAGTTCCGGCATCAATCTATAGGAAACTGTATTCATGGTAGCCAGTGCTCCTTTTCGGTCGATGGCTGTTTCACCGCTAAGGGCAAGTCTTCCGCTTCTCCATCCATAGTCAGTCCCGATGTTCATGAAGTCCTTCCCTCGGGGATAATAGTAGCGGTAGATAACATTCCTGTTAGGATTCAGCGAACGACTCACATGAGTATATACGACACCTAATCCTACATGAAAAGTACCCTGTTTATAGACCAGCTGCGAGCCTGCAGTCGTCTGTCCCGTATTGTCTTTTTTCGCCATTTCACCGACGGTTCGGTGATATCCGCCCGTTACGATACTCGAGATGGTTAAGGAGTCTTTGTTCACTGTTCCATCCAGTAATCGGTAGGAGAAGAACGGGGTAAATGTCCATTGAGGGGAAAGCCGAAGGGTGGCGGCAATTCCTTGTAGGTAGTGATCAGAAGATGTTGATGAATGGGGCTGTAGCACTTGTCGTTGGCGCCCCATGCTTGCCAGTGCCGTTGTTTTCCCTAGCATGAAATCATTGTTGAGAACCAGTCCCATACCCATGCTCATCCTGTATTTCCCCACAATGGCCGACTTCACCATCTTCCATTCATTGACCATCAGGTAATACGAGTAGAAATCGTATCCCATCTTGTTCTTGTTGGTCAGAAAGGGCTCTCCTGCATCCTGCGCACCCACCAAACCCAACCGAAGGTGCTTCCCATGTTGGTAACGATAGCGGAACTGATGACGATAGCGTTCTCCCAGATAGCCGCTCTTGTCGCCTTCCCGCTGATAAAAGGGAATCTTCGCCGTGAAGATTACTTCATGGTGGTCGTATACCTTATGCTTGATTTCTACAGAATCCTGCTGTTCCACCTCTCCTAAATAGACAAAACACTGCAGCAGTCGGCGTTTGTTAGCATCCAAAGATGCCATCATGGCCAGTTCTCCCATGCTCTTCAAGGGAGCATACCGATAGACATAGGCGCAGATATCCTCTATCTCCTGTTCGGTGAGGAACGGAAGACACTCAAGCTGTTCTCGGGTAATGGCATTCAGGTTCAAAGGGTGCTGCTCCAGTTCACTGAGTAACTCACTCGTTTCCTCCCATGTCGATGATTCTATATCATCCATATTCATATACTGCTGATACTCGTTCTCCCATGATTGGGCCAAGACAAACTGAAGGGGAAGGAACAGGAACACGATGGTCCAAAGCACTTTTCTTTTCATAGTTCTCAATTTAAGACGTTTTCTGGGTACAAAGGTACGATTAAGTGAGCGAATAACAAAATTTATTTGCGATTTTCCGAACCGATGGAGCAGCGAGAGCCATCATGCTTGCATGTTTGGCCGAGTCGTAACAGAGGAAAACAAAGTTAATGAAGAACCTTCGGCGAAGGTCAAGCGTTAATCATATTTATGATTACTCTGATTTGTTTGTTCAGCATTTTTTATTACCTTTGCCCCCGTGAAACGCTGTATATCATTCATCGTGCTCATGATGCTACTGATGGGAGGTAGCGCTTGGGGGCAGACAACAAAGAAAGGCCATGTCAACCCGGAGGACCGTCCGGTGGATATGGACAGTCCTACGTTTGTGCCGCTGATTAAGGTGAGTAAGGTGATGCACGAAGGGGACAGCATACAGTATATAGAGATGAATAATGTGTATGTGTATCCCCAACCGGTGTTCAAGAACGAGAAACAACGACAGGCGTATAACCGACTGGTGTATAACGTGAAGAAGGTGCTGCCCATTGCCAAGGAGGTGAACCGCATCATCATCGAGACAGGCGACTACCTGCAGACATTACCCGACAAGAAGGCACGGGATGCTCACATGAAACTGGTGGAGGAGGATATTAAGAAAACCTATACGCCGCGCATGAAGAAGCTGACCTACTCGCAAGGAAAACTGCTTATCAAACTGGTATATCGCGAATGCAACAGTTCGGGCTATGAACTCATCAATGCGTTCTTAGGTCCGGTAAGGGCAGGTGTATGGCAAACCTTCGCGTGGCTCTATGGAGCAAGTCTGACCAAGAAATATGAACCTGAGGGCATCGACCGACTCACGGAACGGGTGGTGCTACAGGTGGAAGCGGGTCAGTTGTAAGGAGTAGTTGGCGGGCAAATTCCCAGATAACGATACCTGCGGTAACAGATACATTCATGGAGTGTTTGGTACCGAATTGCGGTATCTCAATACATCCGTCACACAGATCAACCACCTCTTGGTGAACACCCTTTACTTCGTTGCCAAAGACTACGGCGTATTTCGAGGAACTTTGATCTTTGATCTTTGCGCTCGGCTCTGCCGCTTTGCTGTGCAAAGAACTTTGAACTTTATGATTACCTTGGAGCTCGGTAATTTTCAATTTTCCATTTTCAATTTTCAATTCTTGAAGAAGAGTGCTTCCTTCGCATTGTTCGATGGCAAAGACGTGATAGTTGTTGCGATGCAGCTCTTCCACAGCCTCTTGCGCCGTAGCGAAATAACGCCATGTCACACTGTCCTCTCCGCCTAAGGCGGTCTTGTGAATCTCAGGATGGGGCGGACGGGCAGTAATACCGCAGAGATAGACGGCTTCCACACGGAAGGCATCACTGGTACGGAACACACTACCTATATTATACATCGAACGCACATCATCGAGCACTACGATCAAGGGCATCTTCGGTGCTTCCTTGAACGCATCCACCGACAAGCGGTTCATCTCTATGGTCCGTAGCTTCCTCAACTTTGATCTTTGAACTTTGATCTTTGAACTTTATGATTACCTTGGAGCTCGGTAATTTTCCATTTTCAATTTTCAATTCTTTTCATGCATCGCACGAAAAGCCATGGCATACGCTCTCATCTGCTTCACCATGGCCAGCAGACCGTTGGAACGGGTGGGTGAAAGATGTTCGCGAAGTCCGATGCGCTCAATGAAATAGAGGTCGGCATCCAGGATCTCCTGTGGAGTATGACCGCTGAGAACACGGATGAGCAACGAAACGATACCTTTCACGATAAGTGCATCGCTCTCGGCCGTGAACCACAACTTATCGTCACGGTAGTCGGCCTGCAGCCACACCCTACTCTGACAGCCGTCTATGAGGTTGCTTTCGGTCTTGTATTTCTCATCCAGCGGCTCCTGCTCATTACCCAAGTCGATGAGCAGCTGATAGCGGTCCATCCAGTCATCGAGTTCTGAGAACTCCTCAATAATCTCGTCTTGTATCTCTTGAATTGTCATTTTCAATTTTCAATTTTCAATTAGCTTAAAAAGCTTATCCGACGGTCGTATCTTGGCGGGCACAGCCACTGATACGCGGGTGCCTTGTTGTGCCACCTGTATAGGTCCGTTATCATCGTGTATCTCATCGGCGGTGACATAGATAACACCCGTAGTAGGCCCCGTAATCAACAGCTTGTCGCCTACCTGGAACGTGGTGGCCTCAACAGCGAACTCCGCCACACCGAGTTTGGAGAAATACTTTGTGCCCTTGCCCACATACACCTTACGTTCGGTGGCACACGAGCCATATTCCTTGTTCCACTCACCCATGAGCTGACCTTGGTAGTAGCCATCCCAGAAGCCACGGTTGAAGACACGCGACAAACGCTCGTCCCACTCGTCTTTCTTCTCCTTGGTAAAGGTGCCGTCAAGTACGCTCTGTATCGCCTCCTTGTAGCACTTCACCACGGTATAGACATACTCAGGACCGCGGGCCCGACCCTCGATCTTGAACACCCGCACACCCGCTTTCATCATACGATCGATGAAACGCACGGTCTTGAGGTCCTTCGGACTCATCAAATATTTGTTGTCTACCTCTATCTGATGACCCGTTTCGGCATCGGTGAGGATATACGAACGACGGCATATCTGCACGCACTCGCCACGGTTGGCCGACCGGTTGGCAGCATCCAGACTCATGTAGCACTTACCCGAGATGGCCATGCAGAGAGCACCATGACAGAACATCTCGATGCGGATGGGCTTACCAGACGGTCCGCAGATGCCTTGCTCCACCGCCTGACGATGAATCTCTGTCACCTGGTCCATATTCAGCTCACGCGCCAATACCACCACATCGGCAAACTGGGCATAGAAGCGCAGGGCCTCGATGTTGGAGATATTCAGCTGCGTACTCAGATGCACCTCTTGTCCTACCGTCCTGCAATAGGTCATCACAGCCACATCAGAGGCAATGACAGCCGAGATGCCCGCCTTTTTGGCCGCATCCACAATCTCGTGCATCAGCGGGATATCCTCGTCGTAGATAATGGTATTCACCGTGAGGTACGACTTGATGCCGTGCTGGTTGCAAGTTTCGGCAATCTCCTGCAAATCGGTAATGGTGAAGGTGCTGGCAGAATGAGCCCGCATATTCAGCTTCTCAATACCGAAATAGATCGAGTCGGCACCCGACTGAATGGCAGCCGCAAGACTCTCCCTGGAGCCTACGGGGGCCATAATCTCAAAATCACTCAGTTGCTGTTCCATCAAATGTTACGGTACGATACAAGTAATGGGGTTCTTATTGCCTTTCATGCTCGTGAGGAAGGCCTTGGCAGCGCCGAAACGCAGGAACATATCCAGGCGTACGGGAATATGGTTACTGTCGTCGGTGACATAGAAACGCACAATCTCCTTGTACTTGCCCTTCTCCAGTTCCATATACGAGAGTTCCAGACAGCGGTATTTCTTACCGTTATCAGCCTTGATGGTCGACTTACCGCGATAGCGCAGCTGGGCAGGATCAATGCTATTGCCGTCGGCAATGGGAATCTTCACCACATGACCTTTCGTCCAGCCTTCGGGGTTGAAGCTACGCGCCCTGAGGAAGATGTTCAGCATGTCGTACACGCAATCCTCCCTACTGTTGTTAACGGTCTTGCTGGTGCCGTCCTTGTACTGTCGGCGCTGGGTGAGATGGGTGTTACCACCTTTGTAGCTATACCATACCTCATCCACTGTATAGCGGTCGCCTTCGCGTGCTCCCTTACGGAAATAGAGGGGAGCCATGTCAAGACTGCTGTAGCATAGCAGCGTGTCGCGCAGCACGAACATCTCATCCACCTTGTTGTTACCGCGGGTGGTAAGACTGGCCCTATAGGCGGACTTACCCTTGTAGTTACTCTGCACGGTGTACATCGAGGCGGTGCCTGCTTTCACCCATACAAACTTCCAGTTATAATAAAGGTTGTACGACAGGAACTCACCTCCCTTGAAGGCGGTGTTCTTGAACGTACACTGTGCGGATGCTGCCGAGAACATGAATATGCTCAAGAGCAACAAGGTTATTTTTCTCTTCATAATCTTCTCTGTTTTGATCTTCATGATGTTTTATGTATATGATGACCTGAGTTTCATTTCGTTTAATACGGCATATTCTCCTTCAGGAGCTCGATGCCCAGCTTCTTGGCCCTTTCAAGGTTCCTGCTCTTGATAGTCTTGGCCTTTTCGCCCTTCTGCTTCACCAGCTCACCGGGCTTCAGCGCTGTTGAACTACCTTGAAGCGGACTCCACGTTTCGGTGATGTCCCATTTCTCCTTACACTCAATCTTCGAGGGATAGTAGTAAACGGCTTCCGCCTGACGACCCTCGTCGTAGTTGCCAGTATCCCACTTCCCGTTATTGTTCTCGTCAACGAAGATGCGCAGGTAGTAGGTGTTGGGGTTCACATAGAAGAACTCGGCATTACCCGTTTGCGTGCGCACTTCCTTCATCACCACGTCGGTAGAGCTTACCAACTGCGCCACCACGTTCTTCCCTCTCATCCCGTCGAGTGTCATGAAGATGGTGCCGTAGGCATCGTTCGACTTCACCTTGAAACCTTTCTTGGCTGTATTGCTCACGCTGCCATAGATGTCAACAAAGGCCGCGGAATCGATTTCCAGACTATACTCAATATCTGGTCGCCACTCGCCGATTACCTCATAGGTACGCGGCACATTCACCTTCTCCCTGACCAGGAAGGGCGACCGATACCACAGCGTGTCGTGCTTCGAATAGAGGTGTATCTTTGACGTATCAGCCACTTCGAGAGGAGTATCGAAGGTAAGCACCGGATTCTTGTCGGGGTCTATATCACCGGCAAAGTTCATACCGATACCCAGAGGGGGTACGGGCATCTCCTTCTGGAAGGGATCACCCCGTTTCTCGGCCTTCTCCTGTTTCTTCTTCCAGTCGGCATACTCCTTCTCCTTCTGTTTCAACCGCTTGGCATAAGGTTCCTTGGAGAGAAGCGACAGCGTATCAGTCTTCATATACAGCAATCCTGCCGAATCGGTGGCATGATACTGCACCTCCATCTGCAGGGTGTCCTGGTTCACCAATAAGGTGTCGCGTAGCCAATAGGTAATGGAGTCGTTCTTCTCGGAGCTCTCCACCACGAAGGCATTCTCTGCATCGAAATCCAGTCCGCGGATTACAGGTAAATCGGCATCCCCATGACTGAATGTCAGGGTGAACCGGTTCGCCTCCTTACGCTCGCTCTTCAGCAAGAAACGGTCGGTCTGCTCTTCGGTAAAAGCCCTGAGAACAATATCATCAGGGAAGAAATGCGTATAAGGCACCCGTAAGATATTATCGATATGCAGGGAGTCGCGCCAGATGGTGTCCTGACGGATATCAGGCTTGCAGCTGGGCACGATGATGTCCCTGCTGAATGCAATCTTCTCACTCTTCTGGTTAAAGAAGTAGTTTCCGTCGGCATCCATCAGGGCATAGACACGATAGTTACCGGGCTTAATGCCTTTGATGACGAAACGTCCACGACTGTCGGTACGACTCACACGCTGGAAGGGTTCCTTGCGGAATACCGAGTCGGCGAGGTTATCATAAAGTCCCACCATGATACCCTTGATGGGTTCCAGGTTCTCCGCCTCATATACATAGCCCGACACCTCCATCGTATCTATCTCGGTGCCCGTAGAGAACGAGTAGGTGTAGTTACCTAACGGGTTCCCCTCGTTATTATCGCTGATAGCATCGCTGAAGTCGATGGTATAGGTAGTATTCGCCTTCAGCGAGTCCTTCAGGTCGATAATGATGCGCTTACCCGCATCCTTGATGTCGGGCGCTTCCATCTGCGGCGGCGACACCACCACTTTCTGCGAAGCATCGCTAAGCTTGATGAACTCGTTGAAGTAGATATACATCTTATGGTCGGTCACCTCCGTGGCCTTGTCGGCAGGACTGGCCCCGAGAATACGCGGCGGGGTCTCATCATACCAACCGCCGTCGGGCTGACCCATCTTGGCACAAGAGGCAAGCAGACAGATACCTGCTGTCAAGAGGATATAATATAGTTGATTCCTTCTGGTCATATTCCACTTTTTCGGGTAATTATTCCTTCAGCATCTGCTCGATATATTCCCTGCTGTTGCTCAGTCGGGGTATCTTATGCTGACCGCCTAGCTTTCCGTTTCGCTTCAGCCAGTCGTTGAACAAACCCTTGCGGGCTTTCACAATCTCCAGCGGCTGCAGGGTGATATCCTTGTAGCGCTTGGCTTCGTAGTCGCTGTTGATCTCCTGCAGCTTCTTGTCGAGAATAGCCGCAAAGACGGCCAGATCGGCTGGTTCCTTCGAGAACTCGATGAGCCACTGATGACGGCATTTTGCCTGATTGTCCATGAACACCGGTGCCGCAGTGTATTCCAGCACCTCAGCCCCTGTTTCCTCACAGGCAGCCTTCAAGCCCTGCTCGGCATTATCCACAATCAGCTCCTCGCCGAAGGCATTGATAAAATGCTTGGTTCTTCCGGAGATAATGAACTTATAAGGATTCTTCTGTGTGAACTTCACCGTGTCGCCAATCATATAGCGCCACAGTCCGCACGATGTGGAGATCACCATGGCATAGTTCCTTCCTATTTCCACACCCTCCAAGGGCACCACGGTAGGATTCTCCTTGTCGATCATGTCCATGGGAATGAACTCATAGAACACCCCATAGTCGAGCATCAGCATCAAGGCAGGATCGGCAGGGTCGTTCTGTATGCCGAAGAAACCCTCGCTGGCATTGTATGTCTCCATATAATGCATCTGCTCAGAGGGAATCAGCTGCTCGTACTGATGACGGTAGGGAGTAAAGGCCACACCACCGTGGAAGAACACCTCCAGGTTAGGCCACACCTCCAGGAGGTTCTGCTTTCCCGAGATCTCCATCACCCGTGTCAGCACCGACAGCATCCATGAGGGCACGCCACTGATGTTCGTCACGTTCTGATGCAACGTCTCCTCGGCAATACGCTCCCGCTTCACCTCGAAGTCGCTCAGCAGGGCCGTCTGCTTCTTCGGCACGCGCACCAGGTTCGCCAGGGGGTTGATATTCTCGATGAGGATGGCACTGAGGTCACCCACGAGCGAGTTACTTAAGTTATAGTTAGGGGAATGACTGCCACCGAGAATCAACGACCTTCCGTCGAAGAGACGACTCTTGGGGTTGTTCTTCAAATAGAGAGCCACCGAGTCGAAGCCTCCGCGGTAATGGATATTCTTCAGTCCTGCCTCACTCACGGGGATGAACTTACTCTTGTCGTTGGTGGTGCCCGACGACTTGGCATACCATTTCACCTTTCCCGGCCACAGCACATCTTGTTCGCCATGGCGCATCCTGTCGATGCTACCCTTCAGGTCCTCGTAGTTGCTTACCGGTACATGCTGTGCCCAGTCGTCATAGCTCTTGAAAGTAGAAAAGAGGTGCTTGCGCCCGAATTCCGTATCGCGCGCCTCTTTCACGAGATAGTGCCACACGGCATCCTGCAGCACCAATGGTTCTTGTTCATGTCGTTCCAGGTCCTTCTGTCGCGACTGGAAGACATGCTTCACAATTCCTGTCAGACTCATTTCCCTAAATAATTCACGCCCTTTGGGCGTAAAGATATACGAAGTTGAGTGCAAAGGTAAGAATAAACTCTGTTACTCACAAATTTGAGAACATTTTTTAAGTCAGTGGGTTAGTTTTTGTCTTTTGCCCGTTTACAATCTATGGCACTTTATTGTGCAAACTATGGTACTTTCCTGCGCAAACTATGGCAGTTTGTGTATTGAACACAACGGAAGAAGAACAAGATCTTAAAATTTGAAGAAAGAAAACAACAGTTTTAAATGGAACAGACAAAAACATAATAAAGATATGCATTTTTCGTTATTGTCGAAAGACATGACCATTATTTATCTATGTATTGGGTTTTTATTTTTTTCATATTAGTTATTGTTTATGTAGTTATCACTATCTATAGGGATAAGGCAGAGAAAGAATCTCATGATTGGCATACTGAAGACTATCATGTTGAGGAACAAGTCATAAGCAAGATGCAAGAATTGGCTTGCTGTCACACTACCTTTTATGATTCCACCGATCCCATCAGGATAGAAAAAGCATATAAAGAGGCATGTGAACGAGGAGGAAGAGAGGGGTTCTTTCCAGTTCTTCTTGTATTGGAAGACAGTTTTATGGACAACATTCTAGACACGTTTGGAATTAAGGATGGCAAGAATGGTATTAATATGGATAAAGTTCAAATGTGCCGTCAAGAACTGATGCATTCAACAGAAAACGCCAAGGATTGGTTGGACATACGACTCCGTGAGTTGCAGAAAGGCTTTAAGAAAGAACACCCTGATTTCTATAAAATTGATGTGCTGGGTGAGCATGTGGAAAATGGTATTGGCAACACGTCGTTCAGCGGTATCATCAATTACCAGACGGAGCGAACATATCCGCTGCTTTTAGCCGAAGTACCGGTAAAACAACCTTGGCAGATATTGGCATGGTTTCCTAATGGAGGAGGGAGTAATCGTCCTCAAGCAGAACATCTCGTCAGTGTTGCCAAGTATTGGTATGAAAAATATGGAGCCGTCCCTGCAGTCATATGCGACGGCATCCTTGAGTTCACTGTACCCCAACCTGTCAGTGAAGAAGAAAGTCTTCCTTTGGCTGAAGAGCACTATGCTTTCTGCACCGATATCGTTGATGAAAATCTCGGAACAATCAATGCGTTGGCCGACGTGTTAAGAAAATCCACGGTTTGGCTCTTTTGGACGGATTGAGATGAGACAACGGATTACGCAGACAGGAAGCGCATGAGGTCGCGGAACAGGGGGTTGATGGCGAGGATGCGGGGGTTGCCTGTGATGATAAGTTGCTTGCGGGCACGGGTAAGAACCACGTTCAGCTTACGGTCGATGATACGGGTGCTGCCATCATCATCAGTCTCCATAAAGCAGTTGGCCGTAAGAAACTCCAGTTGGTAGGGATTCTGTATGGTGAACGAGAAGATGATGACATCCCGCTGACTACCCTGATAGCGCTCCACGGTATCGATGGATATCTCCATAAGGGCAGGAATATTCAGTTTTTCTATTTCCCTGCGGATGACGGCAATCTGATTTCGATAGGGAACAATCACTCCAACAGTAGTGTTGGGATTGAAGGATTCGCTATTTTCTTCGTAGATGCGTTTCAGTTGTTCGGCCACAATCCTCGCTTCATCGGTATTTACTTTATCCGACAGTCCTGCATTCTTACAGAATTCCGAGGGGATGAACTGGAGGTTGGCATTGGCAGGTTCCTGCTGATGGGGCAAGGGAACAGGTTTCAGATGCTCGTTGGGGTAGAACATCTTACAGGGGAAATCGGCAATAGCAGGATGCATGCGTCCTTGTTTATGGAGCACACCCTTGACACTGTCAGGAGCGATGCGAAGCAAGCGTTCGAAAAGTGATTGCCGACAGTCGGTGAGTCCGATAGCATGTAACAGCGAATGGTCTGTACGACTATCCTTTTCCTCCTGCTGCACCACTGCTGGCAGCTGCTTATGGTCGCCAATGAGAATGAAACGGTTGATACAGTTTTGTCCGTTGACATGCGCAGCAAGGAGTCCGATAATGTCGGGCTCGAGTATCTGACTGGCCTCATCGATGACGGCTAACGAGAAAGAACGCAGGTTGAAGAGCTCCGGATGTCCCAACAATGTGGCCGTTGTTCCCACGATGATGGGTGTTTGAAGGATGCGCCCGCTGATGGCCTCCAAGCGAGGATTCTGCTCAATGATATTGGCAATGAGATTACCATGGAAACGCGGATCACAACGATGCGCACTACCGATGCGGATGAAGTCATGGTGACTATCTGCCAACATCGAACAGATCTCATCGACGGCTCGGTTGGTATAGGCCATGAGCAGGATAGAAGCCCGCGAATCGATCAGCTCCTCCTCCACCAAAAAGCGAAGGGCCATACTGGTCTTACCCGTTCCTGGAGGACCCGTTATCAGGAAATAGTCATTGGCCTGCTTGGCACGAAGTAGCACCTCATCATAATCAGGATGATAAGAATGCGACAAGGTACGCGAAGTATCGGTTTGAGGCTTCCGCTGCCCTAATAGCAAGTCGCGACACTCCTGAGGGGCAGAGATAAAGGTATGTAAAGAACGGATAGCCGAACCTGACATATCCGAGGAAGCATGCTCAATGGCGTAAAGTGTGGAGTGTGGAATGTGGAATGTGGAATGAGGACGAAGGAGTGTGGACGAGAAGATGTCGGGGTTCTGCTGTCCATCGGAAAGGATTACTGTGACAGCATCACTCTGGATATGCTGCAGTGTTCCCTTGAACAGAATACTTTTGCGGACATCAGGTTCCGTTCCCTCGGGATAGGCATAAAGGTAAACCATGTCGCCAGGACGGAAGTTCGGAAGGAAATCATCACCCTGATCAGGAACGCTGAGTGTAAGCGTGTCGAAACCATTGTATTCAGCACTCTTCTCCTTCTTCAGAAGCTGCAAACCCACAAAGATATCCCCCACTTCCCTCTTCTCATGAAGCGGCATATTCCATAGGTCGGCACCGCACCTGCTGATACCCTCCTGCGCACCCAGCTTACTGACTCGCTGCTCCCGATATACGAAGGTCATCATGGTGCAATAATAGGCTCGTTCAAGAGGGGACAGACCATGAAGCGGCGCACAGATGCGCTGCAACGTAGGCAGTTTCCAACGCTTATAGAAATCGTTGTTGAGCTGTTTGACATTCACCGTTTCAGGACGGATCAGATCAATGACCGACTCGAAGCCGTAACGGGCGATATATAATTCCCATGTCACGATGAGGTTCCGCAACTGAATGGCCTCGTGGAACAGTTTCTGAAAGAAGTTCACCACCACCAAGCCATGACGGGCAGGATATTTGGAATAAAGCAGTCGGATATCAGTCTGATCGGTACCCAGATGGAAGTTCTGACGCAACACGCCAAAATACAACAACAGCTGCACATAATTGGGCTCCAGCATCATGCTGCCATGCTCGTCGGGATGTCCTGTCTCGATGAAGAAGTTCTTTCCCGATTTCTGCTCCACCAACAGCTTCCCATCAGTGGTCATCAAGTCAACACGACCTGTGATACCTAATCGTTCGCACACAAACGAAGGTTCCAAGATGGCCTTATCCCTGTTGTTCTCCTCGAAGAGCGTTTGCACCGCCTCCTGGATATTGGCGGTCTGCCGCTTGGCATCTTCCAGGAACTGATCGGAATTGAAGTCGGGACAGGTGCAGAAATCCAAGGCTTTCTGTTTGAAGCACTTCATGATGGTAGTGTTCAAAGTGCTACTCTCATCGTTAATGGTATCGTCGAGCGACTTACTGGCGAAGTGTCCCAACAAGATGGCCTGAGAGACTGCCGAGGGCGCCATGCGGTTCAGTGTGTACATCAGCGGGTGATGCCCGAATTTCTCGAAGCAACGTGCAATACTACTGATATCGATGAGGAAGTCGGGCTCGACAACGATGAGAGAAGGAATCAACCGCTCTTCTTCTTTCCTCACCTCCAGCAGATTCAACTGCATCCCTTCCTGCAGCACATCCTTCAGGTAGTGCAGATGCTCGGCGGTGTAGTCAATTAGCACAACATCGGTGGTTTCCTCCTCTCCTGTTGTGGCCGTAATCACCTCCTCGTTCCACTCCTGAACAATGCAGCGAAGATAATCGTAACGTTTCTCGCTCTGCGTATCGGGAAGCCGATTTGTAGCAGGAATGCGGGTGACGATTTCGTGGGGAATGGCGACCTGGAAGACTGTAGAGATAAAAAGACTGAGGGCACGGATGTCGTACATCAGTTCATCATACGACAAAGGTTCATGACGATTGCTATGCCGGCGCATCGTCTGAATGGCTATTCTGTCACTGATGGATACATGATGCTTCTTACAAAGATAGTCCACCTGCGAGAACAGGTTTCCATAGGCTTGGTTGGTATCACGTATGGCCTCATGACAGGCAAGGACGAGAATGCGATGAATAGTTGTTTCGAGGAGTGTGGAGGGAGGAGTGTGAAGGGAGTTTTGCTCTGCAAAGAACTTTGAACTTTGGTCCAACAGTTCCTTGATCTGCGCAAACAAATCGTTGGCAGATACCCTATATGACTGGCTCTCCATGTGGTTCATCCTTTTTCTCTACGAATTTGACGAATTTGACGAATCATTTCTCATTCCACACTCCACACTCCTCAATCAACCCGCATTCCCCAAACGCTCAAAGAACGTGATGATTTCCTCCCACGTCTTGAAGGTATCACTGCCGAAGGCAATGCGTGTTCCCAGGAAATCATCCGACCGGTTGTTCGAGGTATTGTCAATGAGGTAATCGCCGTAGAGCAGATCCTTCCTGTGAGTAAAGACTAGATGTCTGTAGGCAGGAACATTCACGTTTTCCTGTACCCACTGACAGATATCCTGCGTGGAGGAAAGATCACGGTAGGGCGCCTCTGCTACGATGAATACATTATACGTCTCTATGAGATAGCGGAACGCCTTCATGGCTGAAGAGCGCTGCATACCCCTGTTGTCACGCAGTGTATCAATGGTAGTGTAAATGATCTGACGTTCCCGTCCCTCCTGCTTATCGTCTATCCAGCGTATCAGCGGCATCACACTGTCGTGGAACACCTTGTCGTTGGTTCGATGCTCCCCATGGAACGAGATACCTTGCGTGTAGTGCTGCATATAGAGGTCGTAGGTGTCCACCAGCTCGTCTTTATCGCCAAAGAGCGCCCACACACGATGACGTTCTGCCATTCGCTCCTCGTCAGGAAGTTGCTCAAGATACTTGAAACACTGCTCCTGCATCTCATGGTATTCCTTCACGATGGCTTTCGTAACCATGAATTCCTGAATACCATCCTTACGCGGGTTCTGGAACACCTGCTTACCCGTCATACCGTGAGCGCCCATGGTATCGGCAATCTCGAAAGCCGGATTGATGAGGATACGGTCGTAGCCATAGAGCATTTCTGTGTACATGCCTCCCATCGATGTGCCGATAATCAGATCGGGCTTCTCCCTTTCTGTCATAGCCTTCAGCATGGCCATTCCTTCAGCAGGATGTATCGGGATATCCTCGGCCACCACAGTGGCGTTAGGCAGCATCTCTTGAATGCGTTTCACCGTGCCCGTCTGACCAGATGAGCCGAAACCATGTACATACATAATCTTCTTCCCTTTCATGATGTCAGGGAACTGTTTGATATAACTGTTTGTTTCCATATTGCTCTACAAAGATACGCTTTTTTTGCTACTTCATTCCCGTTCTATACATAAAATTTACAAAAACATTGACAAAACATGTGTTGATTCGTTTTTTTTTGTATCTTTGTAGCAGATTACTAACCATTATCAATTCATGAGGAGGAAGAGTATGAGGTTTTGGATATATATCATATTGGGATTCATCGGGATTTCTCCCGCCATGGGACAGGCGATGCTGTCTGCCAAGGAAGATCCGACAGTCATGTTGGGTGTACGTGAAGAAGAGAAAGACACGGCCAAGCTAACGTATGTGATTACTGGTGAGGTGCGCGATGCCTCAACAGGCAAGCCGCTGCAGTATGCAACGGTAATGGTTACCGGTAAGCGCTATGGAACGGTAACGAATACCGATGGTGGTTTCATCATCAAGGCACCGAAACGTCCCCGTTCCCTGACGTTCTCACTGATTGGCTATGATACCCAGCAGGTATTAGTAACAGATGACAACACCGCGAACATGCAGGTGAAACTGAAACCGAACACGATTATGCTGGATGAAGTGATTGTGCGTACAGGCAATCCTGAGGATATTGTCAACGAAGCCATCAGCAGGATTCCCGAAAACTACAGTCGTGAGCCTTCTCTCTACCAGTGTTTCTATCGTGAGGTGGCCCAGAAACGGAAGAACTACATCTACATCGCCGAAGCCGTTACGGATATGTACAAATCGTCTTACCGCAACGGACCGGGGGCTGATCGGGTAGCTATTACCAAGGGGCGCCGACTGGTGAGTCCCCGCAAGAGTGATACGCTGACAGTGAAGGTAATCGGCGGTCCGGTACAGGCTGTCATGCTCGACTTGGTGAAGAACCTCGACTTCCTGCTCAACAAGGAGGACCTGAATATGTATGAGATGAAGATGGAGGAGCCGGTGATGATAGCCGACCGCCAGCAATATGTCATCAGCATCAAGCCACGGACCGTGGCAGACTATGCCTTGTTCCATGGGACTTTCTATATTGACTGGGAGACGCTGGCTTTTACCAGGATAGAGCTGTCGCTGGATATGAGCGACCGTGAAAAGGCCACAAGGGTGATGCTGGTGAACAAGCCTGCAGGCGTGCGTTTCCGTCCGAGGGAGCTCACCTTCCTGGTTAACTACAACTACGACGGAAAGCTTTCACACATCAGTTATGTGCGCTCGGTGTTCCGCTTCAACTGCGACTGGAAGAAACGACTGCTGGCCACTAACTTCACGGCAATCAATGAGATGGTGATAACCGACCGTACCGATCAAGACGTTCATCCCATTCCCCGTCGTGACTCCTTCGGAGAAAGGGAGTCTCTGTACGATCAGGCACAGTTCTTTGAAGAGTCTGATTTCTGGAAAGGCTACAACATCATCAAGCCCACCGAGAGCTTGGAAGATGCAGTGGATAAGTTGAAGAAGAGGACGAGATAAGAGAAGCAAGAAATAAGAAGCAAGAGGCAAGAGATATGTAATAAGATATAGGTGAATAAATCTAATGCCTATATAATAATTCTATTCTCTTGCTTCTTGCTTCTTGCCTCTTGCTTCCTGCCTCTTGCCTCTTGCTTCTAATTATCTAATAAACAACAGTTCGCGGTATTTCGGCAATGTCCAGAGTTCATCAGCCACGGTGAGCTCCAGTTTGTCGATGTGATAACGTATCTCATCCATCTTAGGCTCCACGGTATCGTGGTAGGCAATGGCCTTCTCGCGTTCGTTCTCAATGCGATTGGCAACCTTCCTGGCATTCACCAGTTCCTCCACCATGGTCTCGATGGTTTGTGTACGCTCTGCTATCTCCTTGATAATCTTGATGTTCCGTGCGCACAATTGCTCGGCCTCTTCGGGAGAGAATATCTCACGCATACTTCCCACGTTCTTTGCCAGACGAGTCTGATAATGCGTAGCCACAGGAATGATATGGTTCATGGTGAGATCGCCCAGCACACGGGCCTCGATCTGTATCTTCTTCGTGTAAGTCTCCCACTTCACCTCGTTACGAGCCTCCAGCTCCTTTCGGTTCATGATGTTCAGACTCTCGAACATATCGATGCTCTCCTTGTCGAGATAGCGGTCGAAGATCACCGGACAGCTCTTCTCTACGTCAAGACCGCGTTTGGTAGCCTCAACCACCCACTCGTCGCTATAGCCGTTACCATCGAAATGAATGGGTTTGATGGTGCGGATATCCTCACGGATGATATCAATGATGGCACTTGTCTTATCCTGTCCTTTGGCAATGAGTGCATCCACGCGTTTCTTGAAATCCACCAAGGCCTCAGCCACGGCTGCATTCAAGGCAATCATCGCACTGGCGCAGTTGGCCTCAGAACCTACGGCACGGAACTCAAATCGGTTACCCGTAAAGGCGAAGGGAGAAGTGCGGTTACGGTCGGTATTGTCGATGAGCAGTTCAGGAATCTCAGGAATATCGAGTTCCATCTTCTTCTTACCTGCCACCACGAACAAGTCGTCCTTATCCGCCTTTTCAATATGCTCCAGCAACTCACTGACCTGCTTGCCGAGGAATGAGGAGATGATGGCTGGAGGTGCCTCATTGGCTCCTAATCGGTGGGCATTGGTTGCCGACATGATGGAAGCCTTGAGGAGTCCGTTGTGACGATAAACGCCCATCAAGGTCTCCACGATGAAGGTCACGAAACGCAGGTTCTGCTCGGGTGTCTTACCCGGGGCATGCAATAGAATACCGTTGTCGGTACTCAGACTCCAGTTGTTATGCTTTCCCGAACCGTTGATGCCGTCGAAGGGTTTCTCATGCAGCAACACGCGGAACCCATGTTTCCGTGCCACCTTCTTCATCAATGACATCAGTAGCATATTGTGGTCAACGGCGAGATTCGTCTCCTCATAGATCGGTGCAATCTCGAACTGGTTCGGAGCCACCTCGTTATGACGAGTCTTACAGGGAATGGCCAACTCTAAGGCCTGGATCTCCAGATCCTTCATGAAAGCCTGCACACGATCAGGTATAGTACCGAAATAGTGGTCGTCCATCTGCTGGTTCTTGGCACTATCATGACCCATCAAGGTCCTTCCGGTAAGCATCAAATCAGGACGGGCGGAATAAAGTCCTTCATCCACCAGGAAATACTCCTGCTCCCACCCGAGGTTCGAAATCACCTTCTTCACCGTGGGGTCGAAATAATGAATCACACCCAAGGCAGCCTCGCCTACAGCACGAAGCGCACGCTTCAATGGTGCCTTATAGTCGAGCGATTCACCTGTATAAGAGATGAAGATAGTGGGGATACACAAGGTATCGTCGATGATGAACACAGGCGATGTGGGATCCCAGGCAGAGTAGCCGCGAGCCTCGAAGGTAGCCCTGATGCCACCACTTGGGAAAGACGAAGCATCGGGTTCCTGCTGCACGAGCAGCTTTCCGGAGAACTCCTCGATCATGCCACCCTTACCATCATGCTCAATGAAAGCATCATGTTTCTCGGCTGTTCCCTCCGTAAGCGGCTGGAACCAGTGGGTATAGTGTGTCACACCATTCTCTTCTGCCCATTGCTTCATGCCCTTTGCCACGGCATTGGCAATGCTTCTGTCGAGCGGTGCGCCATTGTCAATCACGTCGATGAGTTTCTCATAGACATCACGCTGCAGGTATTTGTACATCTTGGCACGGTTGAATACATACTTGCCAAAGTACTCTGATGGGCGCTCCTCTGGTGCTGCCACATCAAGGGGCCTTTTCGAAAAAGCCTCCTCTACTACCTGAAATCTCAAATTTGCCATTTTCTTATACCTTATAATTGGGTGCAAAGGTACGATTAAGTGAGCGAAAAAGCAAATTTTGGAGCAGCGAAAACAAAGAAATGCTTGCATTTCATTTGTTGAGTCGTGACAAAATAAGACCAAAGGTCAAATTTATTTGCAATTTTCCAAGCCTATGTGTGCATATATCTGTGCCGCAATATCCGTTGCCAATCCGCCGTCGTAGCCCACTCCTAATTGTATGGTGGGGCGTTGCGGGTTCTTGGTGGTGATCATGACGACATATTCGTCAATCGTATAAGGCGTAGCCATATTCTTCGGCATCACACTCGATATGTCGCTGATCCTTAGTTCTTCGCCTGCTGCTATCATCACGTCTTGAGCCGAATAGAACAGAACGAGACAGGGTAATTCGTTGGCTCTTGAGGCATCCAGCACCACCACATCATCAGGTTCTCCGTATTTCGATTCCACGTCCTCTATGGTAGCATACATCACCTTTGGCGGTTCTCTCTTTTCCTTAAACTTAATGGTATAATATGCGAAAGGAAAAACGAGTAACAGGAGAATCAAGCCTACGCCAGCAAAGCATGCCAACAAAAGAATGGCGATGACAACAATTATGGTGATTCGTTTCATTTCTACTCAGTTTCTGAACTACTTCTTGTAACCGATGGGATGGTTCAGCTCCACGATGACACCCTCAGCAAGGTTCAGCTTGGTGCGGACGGTATCTTTGTTCATCATGGCGCGAGCCACTGTACTCAGACCCATAGCCTGACAGGCCAGATAGATGTTCTGCGACACATAGCCTGCATCCATAGCGCCATACTGATCATTCCTGCGACGGTTACTCTGATCGCTCACCAACAGCAAGGCGATGGGAGCATCCAGCATGAAATTCTGACCGGCTGCAAGGTCTTGTCTGATGTCTTCATTCAGCACGAGGGTGAGGCTGTTGTCTTTAGGATTGAAGAGTCTGACATCCTTCATGGTACATACATAGACCTTGATGTCCTGCATGTTCACGGCTGAAGGGGCAGTAATCTTCCCTGATGCGGGATCGCTGACGCCACAGGCTGCCCAAAGAAGGGTTGACAGGATTTTCAGGTCAACATGCTTGTCCTGATACTCGCGTACGGAACGGCGCTCTTGGAGGATTTTGCCCAGCGACTTACCCAACATACCTATTTCCGGTTGTGGTAACTGAACGGTTTCTTGTGCCTTCACACCCATGCAAAGGGTCAGTGCGAAGGCAAATAATAGTATTCTTTTCATCTTGTTCGTTTTAAAAGTGAATAATATCTTTTGGCTTTCTGTCTGCAAATATACAATTATTTCTGTAAAAGAAAAAGAAAAACGCATTTTTCCTTTGGTTTTTATCTCACTTCATCGTCATTCTACAAGAATTCAGGTTATGTAGCTATGTGGACCCTATAGAGAATCCTAATCAAACGAATCTTTTTTTCAAATAATAGTGGTATATTAAAAAGAATGTGTATATTTGCAGAAAAATAAAATGAAAGATGACATATTTGAATCAGTTTCACAAAGAGGCAGTGGAGAGGAAACTGCGGAAAATTGCAGAATCCATGAAGTCGCCGATGAACTCCATCGACGCTGCCAACTATATGAAGCGAAACTTCGAGATGGCCAAGACGATGTAAACCGTTTCGAGGTTGAACAACGTGTAGCAGAGCAATATGCTAAGGAAAATGGCATGTGGCTCCCAATGAGTGATGTTTTCGATTTAGGAGTTCCTGGACCAAGTGGGAATGAAAACGATACTTACGTTTCGAATGACATTATCTACAAAGTAAACAACCTGTTAAATACAGGCAGTCTTTTACGTTTACTTGAAAGGGTAACTTGGCATAATAATCTATTTTACGATACAGCTTACACTTTATATGCTTTCACAGGGTTTGACGGACGTTCTATTATGCCCGTTTTGAAGCAACAACTGGTGAAAGATGCAGTTCCTGCAACAGTCATAGAGATTGAAACATATATGGCAGCCTTAGGGTTTGTTAAGCAGAATGAAGAAGGTCGTTATGCAAATGGTGACTATGTTGTATGGGATCTCGTTCCAAGGAACGTTCTGAGAGATAAAGATGGTGATATCTTTATTGTCGATGCGGAAATTGCAAAGGATTACAGAACCGATGGGACACATTAATAGTTAAAAGTATTTTTACGACAAACAAAAGATTATGAGAACGATTCGAACAACCCTCCTGACACTGTTGCTAACAATAGTTGTTGCATCTGTTCATGCGCAGATCCAGAACCCTGTGCAGTTCACGGTGAGTCAGAAACAAGTGTCACCCTCAGAGGTGGATGTAATCTTCACGGGAAGAATCTCCCCGGGATGGCATGTCTATTCCACTGGTCTTCCTGATGGAGGCCCCATCTCTGCTTCGCTCACCACGGAAACATCCGAGGGAGCCAAGGCCGACGGGAAGCTGAAGGCACAGGGGAAAGAGATCAGCAACTTTGACAAGTTGTTCGATATGAACGTGCGTTACTTCGAGAACGCAGTGACCTTCATTCAACGGTATAAGATCACGGGCAAGACTTACCATATCAAGGGTTTCCTGGAGTATGGGGCCTGCAACGACCAGAGCTGTCTGCCGCCCTCGGAGGTGGAATTCGACTACCAGGGTGAGGGGAAAGAGATGAAAGAGGAGATGAAGGATGAAAAAGGAGAGACGAAAGAGGAGATAAAAGAGGAGAAAGGAGAAGAGAAAGATGAAGGGGAAGAGGTGAAAGCGGATAGTGTGGCTATAGTCCCTGCTGTGGTACCGCTCGACTCTGCTGAAGTAAACAACCTCTGGAAGCCTGTAGTGAAAGAACTGCAGGCTTTTGGTGGCGATCAGCAGAAGGGTCGTTCGTGGCTCTACATCTTTCTCATGGGCTTTCTCGGTGGCTTGATTGCCTTGTTCACTCCCTGTGTGTGGCCGATTATTCCCATGACGGTGAGCTTCTTCCTGAAGCGTGCTAAGGATGATAAGAAGAAAGGTATCAAGGATGCTGTCACCTATGGCATTTCCATTGTGGTGATCTACCTGGCCTTAGGACTGGCTATTACGGCCATCTTCGGCGCCAGTGCGTTGAATGCCCTCTCCACCAATGCCGTATTCAATATCTTCCTGTGCTTACTACTGGTGGTGTTCGCCCTCAGCTTCTTCGGTTGGTTCGAGATTACCCTACCGTCGTCGTGGACGAACAAGGTGGACAGTAAGGCCAGTAGTACCAGCGGACTCCTTTCCATCTTCCTCATGGCCTTTACGTTGGTTTTGGTGAGCTTCTCCTGCACAGGTCCTATTATCGGTTTCCTGCTGGTGGAGCTGACCACAGCCAGTAACATCCTCGGTCCTGCCATCGGTATGTTCGGCTTCGCCCTTGCGCTGGCATTACCCTTCACTCTCTTCGCCCTCTTCCCCACTTGGCTGAAGAAAGCACCGAAGTCGGGCGGCTGGATGAATATCATCAAGGTAACACTCGGCTTTATCGAGCTGGCCTTCGCCCTGAAGTTCTTCTCCGTGGCTGATCTGGCTTACGGCTGGCGATTGCTCGACAGGGAAGTGTTCCTGTGTCTGTGGATTGTCATCTTCGGAGCCCTCGGACTGTACCTCATCGGTAAGCTGAAGTTCCAAAGCGATTGGGAAGGAGGGGATATCAACAAGCCCATGCCCGTGGTATGTATCATGCTCGGATTGGTGTCGTTGGCCTTCGCCCTTTATATGGTACCAGGTTTATGGGGCGCTCCTTGCAAGGCGGTCAGCGCCTTCGCTCCCCCTATGAGCACACAGGATTTCAACCTCTATCAGGCGCATGAGGTGCGGGCAAAATACCTTGACTATGAAGAGGGTATGGCGGCAGCCAAGGCACAAGGGAAACCTGTGCTCATTGATTTCACCGGCTTTGGCTGTGTGAACTGCAGGAAGATGGAAGCAGCGGTATGGACAGATCCTGAGGTGGCCAAGATTCTGAACAACGACTACATCCTGATCTCCCTCTTTGTGGATGATAAGACCCCATTACCAGAACAGATACAGGTAACAGAAGAAAATGGTAAGCAGCGCACCTTGCGCACCATAGGCGACAAGTGGAGCTACCTGCAGCGCTCAAAGTTCGGTGCCAACGCCCAACCGTTCTATGTGGCCCTGAACCCCGACGGCTATCCGCTAACAGGCTCCGTTGCCTACGACGAGGACATCTCTAAGTATCTGGAGTTTTTGAGGGAAGGACTAAAGAATTATAAATCCCCAAACGCGGCAGCCTCAGCGGCCGCGATAATCTCCTCGCGCGACTGAGCGGCGGCGGAGATATCCGAGAGGTCGAACTCATCGTCAGTCTTCTTCGACTGCTTCTGCGGCTTCTCCTCCTGTTCCTTTTCTACAGGTGCTATCTCGTCAGAGCCGTCGAAGCGTTCCAATCGTTCCACCTCCTGACCTTTCCTCTCTTCCTCTGAGGTGAAAGGTGCGGATTCTTTTGTCTCGGGAACGGCAGTAGTGGGCATCTCCTCCATCTTGGTACGTGAAGCCTTGGCGGCAAACACCGCATCGATGAACTGAGGCTCCTTGCGCAGGCGCTGCAGGGTGAGCTTACTGGCCATCTGCTGCGATTCCTTCTTGCTATAGCCCTCGCCCTTCTCGCCATCAAGACCTTCGATGGCTACCTGGTAGATGAATTTCGAATTACCCTTCTGATCCTTCTCCTCCGACACCAGCTTGAAGTCGATCTTCACGCGGTTCTTCTGACTCCATTCAATGAGTTTCGACTTGAAGTTCACTTCCTTGTAGGCCACCTTGTCCAGGTTCAGCAGTTCCTTCAGGATACGCTTCTCCATGAACCGCATACAGGCACCATATCCCCTGTCGAGATAGATGGCACCCACCAGGGCCTCGAACGCATTTCCTCCCATATAGCTGTTATGAGAGGAAGAGTGTCCATTGGATTTAATCAAGTTGATGATACCCATCTCCTGCGCCAGTCGTCCCAGCGTCTCACGCTGCACGATCTTCGAGCGTGTATTCGTGAGGAAGCCCTCACGCTTGCCTTCAAAATGGCGATAGACAATATCACCCACCACAGCATCGAGCACAGCATCACCCAGGAACTCCAACCGTTCGTTGTTCATGGGCTTGCCCTTCTCGTTACGCTTGGCCATGCTCTTGTGAAGCAAGGCCTGTTTGTAGTAAGAGATATTGCGGGGGTAGAATCCGATGATTTCGTATAAAGACGAATAAAGCTCCTTCTCCTTGCGGAAAGGGAGCTTTATCCTATCTAATAAGTCATTAATCTGCATATTTCTTGAAGATTACGCAAGCATTATGTCCGCCGAAACCGAACGTATTGCTCATGGCGGCACGCACCTCACGCTTCTGTGCTTTGTTGAAGGTGAAGTTCAGGTTATAGTCGATCTCCTCGTCCTGGTCGTCATCAGCATGGTTGATGGTGGGCGGCACAATGTCGTTCTGCACACTGAGAACGGCAATCATAGCCTCCACAGCACCTGCTGCACCCAGCAAATGACCTGTCATCGACTTGGTTGAAGAAATGTTCAACTTGTAGGCAGCATCGCCGAATACCTCCTTGATGGCCTTGGCCTCAGAGATATCACCCACATGGGTGGAAGTGCCATGTACATTGATATAGTCGATATCCTCAGGTTTCATCTGCGCATCCTCCAAGGCAGCCTTCATCACGAGCTTGGCACCCAGACCTTCAGGATGAGAGGCGGTGATATGATAAGCATCAGCACTCATACCCTCACCGATCATCTCGGCATAGATCTTTGCACCGCGAGCCTTAGCATGCTCCAGCTCTTCGAGAATCAGACATCCGGCACCTTCAGCCATCACGAAACCGTCACGACTGGCGCTGAAGGGACGACTGGCCTTTTCGGGTTCGTCATTACGAGTTGACAGGGCTTTCATGGCATTGAAGCCACCTACACCGCACATACAGATAGCACTCTCGGCACCACCTGCAACGATGACGTTAGCCTTACCCAGACGAATCTGGTTGAAAGCGTCGGCCAGGGCATTGCTGGATGAAGCACAGGCACTTGTTGTGGTGTAGTTAGGACCATGGAATCCGAAATGAATACTGATATGTCCTGCAGCGATGTCGCTGATCATCTTCGGAATGAAGAACGGACTGAATTTCGGTCCCTGGTCGATATGCTGACCATAATATACCACCTCATCCTCGAAAGTGCGGATACCACCGATACCTACGCCATAGATGACGCCGATACGGTTCTTATCCTCTGTTTCCAGATCCAAGCCACTGTCCTTCACACCCTGAATGGCACTGATCATAGCCAGCTGTGTGTAGCGGTCGAGCTTGCGGGCTTCCTTGCGGTCGATATACTCGTTGATATCCAGGTCCTTTACCTCACAGGCAAAATGTGTCTTGCACAAAGAGGTATCGAACTGCGTAATAGGGGCAGCACCGCTGACACCAGCCAACAGGTTCTTCCAAGTCTCCTCGGGAGAATGACCTACCGGTGTAACGGCACCAAGTCCTGTTACAACTACTCTTTTTAATTCCATAATAATTAAGGTATAGTGAAAAGTGAAAAGTGAAAAATTTGCTACCGCTCACCTAAGTGAAACCATACGGATTCAGCAAATTCTTCACTCTTCACTTTTACTTTTTACTTTATTTTGCGGCCTCCTCGATATACTTGATGGCATCGCCTACAGTACCGATGGTCTCAGCTTTATCGTCGGGGATGGAAATGTTGAACTCCTTCTCAAACTCCATGATCAGCTCAACGGTATCCAAAGAATCTGCGCCCAGATCGTTAGTGAAACTTGCCTCCGGCTTTACCTCAGCCTCATCAACACCAAGTTTATCAACGATAATAGCCTTTACTTTGCTTTCAATTTCTGACATAATTGTACTTTTTAAATTGTTAATAAAATCTTTCTTCTTTGAAAATTCGGGTGCAAAGGAACAAATTTTTATTCATGTATGCAAATATTTTACCGAAAAAAGCACCCTTGTTTGCACACAATACCCTTAATTGTGCAAAAAACCAGTCGCAATTTTACATTTTTTAGCACTTGGTAACGCTCACACGACCATTTTTGTCACCAAAACCAAGTGTCTATCTTCCTCTGTAGTAGTGCCGAAAAGATAAATATCGCCCCCATCGGCAAGCTTCAAACGTTTACGTAATTCCTCGGCCTTGAGCGGGAAATTCCTCACGGCCACATTAGCCTTTTTGATGTCCTGAAGAACGGTTTTCAATTCCCGTTTATTCATAGACGAAACAGCGGTGATGCGGAACACCCTTCCGGGGAATGGTTCGATGAGGGAATCGCTCACAAACAGATGACTGTTTCTGCCTATGGCCTTCACATCATACTGGGTGGCACAGGCGCCAAAGCAGCCTACCTTCATGATCGAGGCGTTCGGCTCATAGAGAAACATCTCCTTCTCTATCCGTTCCGCTATGCTCACCCCCTCGTACATCTCATCCATCGTGCAAGTGAAAACCTGCTCATCGTTCACACAGAAGATGGTTAACGGGCGTTCCTCAGGATGCTCACCGACCGTTCCTTCCAGTACCAGCAGCAGTTCCTTGCATTCGTTTCCCACCGAGACCACATGAATCTCAGTAACCGAAGGTAAATCATTCACCGCCTTGTGCCAGTCGAGCATGGGCGACAGCTTCACCACCACCCAGCGGGCCTTCTGCAACAGCGCATCCTGGATCTCCAAGAGATTCGGCGTACAGTCGTGTATATCATAGGTTCTTGCCCCATGCGCATCCCTTCTTGCAGGATCCAAGTAGATCAGGTCGGCCTTTTCCATCCGCTGCAGATAGGCCACACCGTCAGCATGAACCACCTCCGACTGCCCAAGACCTAACCTTACGATATTCTCCTGTGCAATCTTACACAAATGTTCCTGCTGTTCCACATACACAGCCTCATCGAAGAGCGGCGAGAGGAAGGAGAAGTCAACCCCGAAACCACCTGTCAGATCCACCATTCTACCGCCCTTGTTCCCTTTCAGTAACCGCTGCACCAACGCCACCTTATACCTGGCGGTCTGCTCACTCGAGCACTGTTCCATCGACAGGCGTGGCGGATACACCATCCCCTCGATGACTGTCCACGAAGGAATCTTCTTCCTGGCCGTCTGCCACCCCGCAATCTGGTCGAGCGCATAAGGCAGATCGACCTGTGGAAAGCGAGCCCCTTGCAGCGCTAACTTTCGCACATCCTCCTCACGGTATTGCTGAATAAACTCCTGGGTGGTCATCCGATGGTAATCTATTTACATTTCATTCCCAAGTGGTACATGATGAAGCCGTAGATGTCGGCTTGCTCCTCAATCACCTTGCTCATCGGCTTTCCACCGCCATGACCCGCCTTACTGTCAATGCGTATCAGCACCGGGTTGTCACCTTGATGACACTCCTGGAGGGTAGCAGCGAACTTAAACGAGTGGGCAGGCACAACACGGTCGTCATGATCAGCCGTGGTAACCAACGTGGCAGGATAGGCAGTACCCGGTTTCAGGTTATGCAGCGGCGAGTAGGCCCGCAGGTACTCGAACATCTCACGAGAATCTTCCGACGTGCCATAGTCACTTGCCCAGTTCCAGCCGATGGTGAATTTATGATAACGCAGCATATCCATCACCCCCACCTCGGGAATGGCCACACGGAAGAGGTCAGGGCGCTGTGTCATACAAGCACCCACCAGCAGTCCGCCGTTGGAACCACCCACAATGGCAATCTTTTCTTTTGAGGTATATTTCTCGGCAATGAGGTATTCGGCAGCGCCGATGAAATCATCGAAAACGTTCTGCTTCTGCATCTTCGTGCCTGCCAGATGCCACTCCTCACCATATTCACTTCCGCCACGCAGGTTCACCTGCACATAGATACCTCCGTTTTCCAGGAAGGGGATGCGCATGGATGAGAAGCTGGGGGGCAGAGAGACGTTAAAGCCTCCGTAGCCATAGAGATACACAGGATTCTTACCGTTGCGTTTCAGTCCTTTCTTGTAGGTCAGGAACATCGGGATGCGGGTGCCGTCCTTACTCTTGAAGAACAGCTGATGACTCTCGTATGCATCCAGGTTGAAGTTCACCTTCGGAGCCTTGTACAGCGTACTCTCGTTCTTGTCTATATCATACTGATAGATGGTTCCGGGAACCGTGAATGAAGTAAAGGTATAGAAACACTCCTTCAGCTCTTTCCTGCCGTAGAAACCCACGCTGCCCACCGAGGGGAGCGCAATCTCATGCAGCTGCTTACCGTCGAGGTTGTACACAAAGGCATGGTTCGAAGCATCCATACTGTAGGTAAGCACCATCTTCCCGCTCACCATGGTAACATCTTCCAGCACACTCTCCTGCTCAGGCACCAGCTCCTTCCAGTCGTTCAGTCCCGGGTTACCGATTTCTGCCACCATGATTCGGTTTTTCGGTGCGCCGTAATTGGTGAGCAGATAGATCTTATTACCGATCACATCTATCGGAATATACTGGTAATCCATATCTGAAGTCATCTGGATGAACTGCGAGTTAGGAACACGGAGGTCACGCACATACAAGTTATTGCCTGCTCCCGCACCGCTCTCATAGAGGAACATCACGGTCTCTTCACGGTTGACACTTACGCTGTAGAACTGCTTGGGGAAGACCGGATTCTGGTAGAACAGCACATCCTCACTCTGTGGGGTTCCCATCTTGTGGTAGTATATCTTCTGTGCCTCGTTCACGTTAGAGAACTCCTTTCCTTGGGTAGGAGCATCATAGGCGCTGTAGAAGAATCCGTCACCCTGCCAGGCAGCCCCTGAGAACTTCGCCCATTCGATATGATCGGGTAACAGCTCGCCCGTCTTGGCGTCCAACACAAAGAACTCCTGCCAGTCGCTACCGCTGCGTGAGATAGCGTAGGCAGCATATTTACCGTTGTTCGATACATACAATCCCTTCAGCGCCACGGTACCGTCGCTACTGAGCTTATTGGGGTCGAGGAACACCCTGGGTGTGACGCCCAGCTTGTCCATCACGTAGATCACACTTTGGTTCTGCAGACCGTCGTTCTTGGTGAAATACCACTTCCCGTTATGCTCCGACGGCGCACTGATCTTCTCATAGTTCGCCGCCGCCTTCAGTCTTTCCTTCAGCTTCACCCGCTGGGGAATCTTATTCAGGTAGGCGGAAGTCACCTTGTTCTCAGCCTCCACCCATGCAGCCGTCTCCGCACTGGTATCGTTCTCCAGCCATCGGTACGGGTCGGCCACCTTCACACCGAAATAGTCATCTACCGTACCGTCTTTCGGGGTTTTCGGGTACGTAATCTTCTGAGCGTTCATACTCACGGATATTGTCATTGCCATTAATAAAACACTGATTCTTCTCATCGCTTGTTACAAATTTTGGTTTCGTGTGATATCATTTTCATGCTGCAAAATTACAAAAAGATGCGGGCAAAACAAAACAAATACCGTCAAAACGTACCGAGGTATACAATTTTTTATTACCTCTGGCTTCGCCGAAGATACTTTCGCTCGACAATAAAAATAAATTCGCATTTATTTTGTATTGTTCTCGCTTATTCGTATCTTTGCAAAAGAAAATCAATACCTACTGATTACTTAACCGTTTAAAGGGAAGATGAAAGAGTATATCAAAAAGCTTCAGGAATTGCTGAAGCAGATCAACAAGAAGCATTTAATTGCTGCAGCTGCAGCAGTGGTGATCTTCATCCTGGGCTTCATCTCCGGGTGTAGCTGCTCAGGAAGAGGTGGGGCGTTTGGAGGAAAAGACTTAGGCGTTGCCGAAGCCCTCGACAGCTTTGCGCAGGTGATACCCGAAGGCTCGCAGGTGGTAGCCCGCTTCACCGATAACCGCCACTCTTTGTTCTACCTGAACAGCGGTCGTTTGATGCGCTTCAACGCCAAGTCGAAGATGCTCGAGGAGGTGATTCCCTACGAGATCAACAGGGAGGCGCGCGTATATTATAATGAAAAGGATGATGTGCAGGGCATCCTGAGTGCACAACTGTCAGAGGATGAGCAGTTCATCATCATCACGGCAGTAACCGACAAGAAGGATGAGAACGACGAAGAGGTGCCCACGGCCACCTATAAGCTGAACACCTCAAGCATGAACCTGCTGCCTTTCACCCCACCGCCAGCAAAGGCTGCGCCTGTGAAGAAAGACTCGGTTCGCAGGGTTTCCGCTCCCGTGAAGAAGGAACCCGTTATCATGGAGGATCTGCCCGAGGTGGGCGACATTGTCCAACCGGAGGACAACACCCCCAAGCCCGCTGCAGAACCTAAGCCAGCCCCCACTCCTCAGCCCGAGGAAAAACCCGCTCCCCGCGGCCAGGAAACGGTTATTGTGCCAGCGCAATAGTGTGGAGTGTGGAATGTGGAGTGTGGAGTGAGAATAGTACAGAGATAAAGTCTTCATATACTGAACCACTTGTACTTGAAGCATATCTCACTCCACATTCCACACTCCACATTCCACAATTATTTATTCGCTAGCGAATAAATTTTCCTCATATCCGCTTCATGGAGCACCTTGAAGCCGCCAATGGTTATGGTTCCTCCCTTGCTACACTGACTGGCCAGCTGGTTGAGTTCAGCATCAGTGAGCGTTCTGCCCAACAGTTCTGAAAGACAGGTGGGCATTCCTATGGCACGATAGAACTGTTCCATGGCCTCTATACCCCGCAGGGCTGTTCCCTCAGCATCGGTAAAGTCGTTGGCCACGCCCATCACGTTTACCGCAAAGCGCACGAAACGCGACACATTCTCTTTCATCACATAACGGGCCCATGAGCCCCAGATGGCGGCCAAGCCTGCCCCGTGGGCCACATCGAACAACGCACTGATTTCATGTTCCAGCTTGTGTGAGGCAAAGTCGCGCCGGGTGCCGCAGCCCGTCAGATCGTTGTGCGACAAACTCCCTGCCCACATAATCTGCGCACGATGACGGTAGTCATTCGGGTTCTTCAGCACATAGAACACACTATCCTTCACGGTGCGCATCAGCGCCTCGGCAATCTCGTCCGTCAGTGTCATGTCTACATCCTTCGAGAAATAGCGCTCCATGGTGTGCATCATGATATCTGTGGCTCCGCAGGCCGTCTGATACGGCGGTAAGGTATAGGTACGCTCAGGATTCATCACCGCGAACTTACACCTTACTATATTATTGTTCACGCCCCGCTTCAATCCCTTCTCGTCGTCGCTGATCACACAGCTGTCGCTCATCTCACTGCCCGCTGCGGGAATGGTCACCACGGCACCCACCGGATAGCAAGCCTTCGGCACCGCTGTTCCCTCGAAGAAATCCCACACATCCCCCTCGTACGGCAGTCCGTAGCCAATGGCCTTGGCAGAATCAATCACGCTACCGCCACCCACGGCCAGGATAAAGTCAACACCCTCCTGTCGGCAGAGTGCTATACCCTTGCGCACCAGCGACACCCTTGGATTAGGCACCACGCCGCCCAACTGCACAAAGGGAATCCCCTCTGCCTGCAGCAGGCTGCACACCTTGTCGATCAGTCCCGACCGCACTGCGCTCTTACCGCCATAATGCACCAGCACCTTCGTGCCACCATATTTCTTCACCAGTTGGGCAATCTGCTCCTCCGCATTCTTTCCGAATGCCACCTCAGTAGGTGTGTAGTATGTGAAATCGACCATAAAAAAAATGATTAGCTGTTTAACGTGCAAATTATATTCTTTGTCGCAAAGATACGAATAAGCGAGCACAAATCAAAGAAAAAAAGATTTTTTCTTTGCACGCAGTTCGGAAAGAGCGGCACATCAGTCGTTCGGATTGTATCGCCCTTAACAGCATGGCGGAAGAAATATGCAAACGAGTAACGATGCGTGATGGGACTTAGGTGTGCATATTTATGCATTCAGAAATAGGCCATTTAGAAAGTATGGCAGTTTGAGGGAGTAAATGCCTTGATCACTCCCAGCGTTTGACGTTCTCTCTCCCAGCGTTTAAGGCACCCGGAATATTCATACAAATAAGAGTATGAATATACAATCCTGTATTTTAACTCAAATCATACTTATTACTTGTTACCTATTACTTATCACTTATTGTCATTTTTGTGCCAACATCTAACCCAATATGCCTGAAATGCCCTGCCACAAAGGGTTTGACAAGGGTTAGATGTTGCTTGAACATCTAACCTACATCTAACCCTCATCTAACCTTCATATCCCTTCGAACTTCCCTCCTCCGAATTGAAGAGAGAGTATCTGGGTTAGATGTACGGGATATGTGGGTTAGATGTTTGAGTAACATCTAACCCACCTCAAACCCCCTATATATCGACGTTTCAAGAGATTTGGGTTAGATGTTGGGGTGTTGAGGGAACAACTTGTTTTTAGAGTAGGCCATCAGTGAAAGAATGTTAAATATTTTCTATTCCATGCAAGATTTGGGCTGTCTCTTTATTATATGGAGAAAAAGGAGTAAATTTGCACGCTAACCTTTGGGTGTTAGTAAAAAAGAATAATAGCGAGATTATATAAAGACGTGAAAAAGTATTTTTTGGTATTTGCCTGTATGATGTTGGTCGTACAAAATGTGAAGGCGCAGGAGTATTTCTCCTCGGCTAAGGATTTTGCCCGACTGTATATAGGTGCGGTTGAACCACAGTATCTGCTATCGGCGTGGCGCGACATCCCCTATTACAAAGGCACTACAGACTTGTATGAGGGGCGCATCAGTTACCATGGTGTGGTTTACGATCATGTGAAAATGCGTTTCGACCAGCTGGAACAGCGGGTGGTGATTCTCTCTCCTGTGGGAAATGTGTTCTGTATTCCTGAGCAGAAATACATTGACTGGTTTGAGATGGATGGGCAGCGATACGAGCATGACCCGGAGGATGATGCCCGATATGCGGCGCTGCTTTCGGATGGCAGCACGAATGGCACACGACTCTACCACAGCGTGTGGAAGGTGGTAAGCGGTGAAAACGCTAACGAAGCAAGGAAATACCAGAAAAATCTCGCTATCAAAGAGCATTTCACGATTGTTACTCCCGACGATAGGGTGTATCATGTGAAGAGCGCATCGAACATCGCCAAGATCTTCCCTGAACAGAAAAAGCAAATCAAACAGCTTGTCAGGCAACAACAACTCTCGTTCACGAAGAACACAAGGGAGTATAGTTTGATGAGGGTGGTGGAGAGTCTGAGACCCACCCCCTTACCCCTCCCTGAGAGAGAGGGGAGTAGATACTCTCAAGACGAGTTGGCTAAAAATGAACAGGCGGTATCGGTAACCACTCCCCTCCCTCACAGGGAGGGGCTGGGGGAGAGTCTTTTATTCGGCATCCCCGTCCTCGACAACGACTCGGTGGCGATGGCGGTGGCGCCCACCAAGACCAGGACGTATATTGTGCCGGGAGTGAAGAAGGCGAAGGCGAGTCTTTCGGACGACCAGGAGCTGGATGAGATTGTGGTGGTGGGCGGCCGACTGTCGGCGGTGAAGAACATGATGATGGGGTCTGAGAAGTTCAAACCCGTGCTGCTGAAGAATATCCCATCGGCCTTTGGCGAGTCGGACATCATGAAGATCGTGCTCACGCTACCGGGTGTGACCACCGTGGGCGAGGCTTCGAGCGGATATAATGTGCGAGGCGGCGCCACCGACCAGAACCTGATTCTCTTCAATGGCGGAACGGTATATAACCCGTCGCACCTGTTCGGCTTGTTCACCTCGTTCAACTCGGATGCGGTGGATGATGTGGAGCTGTTCAAATCGAGCATCCCCGTGGAATATGGCGGTAGGATCAGTAGCGTACTGAAGGTTACCTCGAAGGAGGCGAACATGGAGAAGCTGACGGGCTCGGCCAGTATCGGAGCGCTGACCAGTAAGGTGAATATCGAGATTCCGATTGTGAAGGATCATGTGTCGCTGCTGCTGAACGGTAGAACGACCTATAGCGACTGGATGCTGAAGAAGTTACCGGAGAGCAGCGGCTACAAGAACGGTACGGCGAACTTCTACGACTTAGGTGGTGCGCTGACGTGGAAACTGAACAGCTTGCATCGCCTGAAGGTGTATGGCTATTGGAGTAAGGATAGGTTCTCGTTCAGTTCGGAGGATAACTATGGCTACCAGAACCGCAATTTCTCTGCTGAGTGGCGCTCGATTCTGAATGAACAGATGACCGTTACAGCCTCGGCAGGTCTTGACCATTACGACTATTTCAACGAGGATAAGGCGACGCCTTCGATGGCCGCCCGACTGAGTTTCGGTATCGACCAGCTGTGGGGGAAGCTGCATCTGCGTCAGCGCCTGTCGGAAACGGATGTCCTGAACTACGGTCTTTCGGTGCAGCATTACCATGTGCAGGGCGGCAGATATGAGCCGGTGGGCGAGGCTTCGCGCATCGCAACCGATCAGCTGCAGAAGGAGAAGGCCTTGGAGAGTGCTGTCTATGTCGACTATGAGCGGGCACTCACCGACAAGCTGTCGGTAACGGGCGGTCTGCGCTATACGATGTTCAATGCATTAGGTCCGCGCGACGTGAACCATTATTATGAAGGGGAACTGCCTTCGGAGGCTACGCTGCTGGAGACACGGAGCGAAACAGGGTTCATCAAGACCTACCATGCTCCTGAGTTGCGCGTATCGACTCGCTATGCCTTACTGGAGAACCTTTCGCTGAAGGCGGGATTCAATACCATGCACCAGTATATCCATAAGGTGTCGAACACATCGATCATGTCGCCCACGGATATCTGGAAGCTGTCTGACTATAACATCAAGCCGCAGAATGGCTGGCAGGCGGCAGCAGGCATGTATTATGAGACGGCCGACAAGAAATATGAGTTCTCGGTAGAGGGGTACTACAAGCATATCAGCGACTACCTGAACTACCGCAGTTCGGCGGTGCTGCTGATGAACCACCACCTGGAGACGGATGTGATCTCGACCAAGGGAAAGGCGTATGGTGTAGAGCTGCAGGTGAAGAAACCGATAGGAAAGCTGAACGGATGGATTAACTATACCTACTCGCGCTCGTTGCTGCGCCAGGACGATAAACGGGTGGCCATGCCGCTGAACAACGGTGAGTGGTATCCGGCAGAATACGACCGTCCGCATGAGGTGAAGGCGGTGCTGAACCTGAAGTTTACCGAAAGGTATAGTCTGTCGAGCAACTTCAACTATGCCACGGGTAGGCCGACAACAGTACCGGCGGGACAATACTACGACTCGTACAACAAGAAATACATGCCGTACTACACCGACCGCAACAACTACCGCATTCCCGACTATATGCGACTGGACCTTGCGTTCAATATTGAGCCGACGCACAAGCTGACCAGCTTCCTGCATACGTCGTTCTCGTTTGGCGTGTATAATGCGCTGGCTCGCAAGAATGCGTATAATATCTATTATGTTACTGAGGGAACGGAGATACAGGGATACAAGCTCTCTGTGTTCGGCACGGCCATTCCTTATGTCTCCATCAATATAAGATTCAATTAGATATGATGAAACTGAAACAATCGATATATGATGTGCTTTGCCTGCTGATGGGCGCCGGGGCGCTAACGGGCTGCGTGGAGGAGTTTGAGGCGGATATTCCTTCCTCGGATACCGACTTGCTGGTTGTGGAGGGCACGATTTGTTCGGCGCAAGTGAACAAGTTCATCTTGTCGCGCACACAGGCAGTTCAGAATACCCACGGAATGGTGATGGAATATGATGCCAGGGTTTCTGTTCGTGGAACCGACGGATCGGAATATCATGCATATCCGAAAGGTGACGGCTACTCCTGCAAGGTAGGTGAACTGAATCCTGAGGTGGAATATTACCTGCATATCGAGACGGATGGCGAGGTGTATGAATCGGAACCGCAGAAACCGCTGCCCACCGAGAAGATTGCTGATGTGTGCGGGGTGCAGAACACTCCTGAGAGTGCCATAGACATTCTTGTGACACCCGCGGAGCCGTTTGAGTCGGACCATGCGAACTACTATTCGTGGAGATACGATGAGACATGGGAGGTGTATCCTGAATACAAGACCGCTATCTATTACGACGTTGAGCTAAGGACTGCGGTCATGAAGAGTAACCAGTTTCCTTCGCATGGATGGAAGGATGCATCGGGTACATCCATCATGGTGGGAGCGAGCTCGAGCTATGAGGGTGAGCGCATTGAGAAGCTGAAGCTGTATGATATAGACCGCAGTGATGAACGCATGTATTACAGATATAGCGGACTGGTTCATCAGCGGGCTATCTCGAAGGCTGAGTATGAGTATGAGCTGGCAAGGCGACAGGCGGGTTCGGAGATGGGCGGACTGTTTACACCGCAGCCATCGGCGCTGCCTACCAATATCCATTGTCTCACCTCGTCGAAGCATGTGATAGGCTTTGTGGGATGCTCGTTGAACACCAGTAAATACAGGTTCTTCCTGGATGCCCCCAATTACTCCATCAAACGGCCGCCGCATTTTGATACGCGTATCTGGTTGGATAATCCCTCCGAGGAGGATTGCATAAAAATGGTGGAAAAGGGCTTCTTCCTGTGTGAATGGGAGGACGCGGAGAAGTCGGCCGATCATATGTTACATACGGCATGGGCAACGAGGAACCAACTGGATGTGAGATATCAAGGGGCGTATATCGAGGTGCCTGATTTCTGGTGGTTAAAAGAAAATGTAAGCTATTAAGATGAAGAATAGGATATTGCTGTTGACGATGGCGATGGTGCTTTCATTGAGTACCTTTGCTATCAGTGTTTCTACCGACCGCACTTGGTATCTTGCCGGGGAGGCGATGAAGGTGAGCATCACCGCCGATGATGCGCTGATTGCCTATGCTGAGCTGTGTGATACGTACAGTCTGGCTGTCGGTACGGTGGTGAGCTTGAACAACGGGAAGGGAACGGGCATCATCGAGCTGCCTGCCGACCTGCATAGCGGGTATTATGTGCTGTCGGTATATACGCGGCATCAAGCCCAGGTGGCGCATCAGCTGGTGGCTGTTGTGAATGCGCTTCACAAGAGTGAGGATGATGATATCGAGTGGGTTGCCATGGCGCATCCCGATTCGCTGAGCTATCCTTCCATGGGTAGAGGCAGTGGTTTCTCGTCGGCCGACCTGCAGGATGTGAAGCCTGTGGATGGGCGTGAGACCGAGGGCCATATCATCAAGGCTCGGGTGAAGAATGTGGATGGTGGGCAGACCTTCAAGGGCAGTCAGATCCGTCCTTCGCTGAGCATCGTGGGTAAGCAGATTCATTATTTCGAGGGGAAGATGGTGAACGACTCCCTGGCTGTGTTCTACACCTATGGCTTGCACGGTAAGCAACCGTTGGTGCTCTCAGCGGCTTCCTATACCGGCGCAAGTCTGCCCATCGAGATGATCTCTCCGTTTGTCACCTTGCTCCCCAAACGACTGCCACATCTGGTGTTCCACTACAAGCGCAACGAGGTGGAAGAACGCTCGCTCGACATGCAGCGCCACCAGATTGCCATTGCGCCTGCCAAGCGGGAACTGCAGTTGGGTGACTATGCGGATGATACGGCTGAGGAAGGGGTGCCCTTGGATTATGATGACTCGTTGTTCGGTACGAAGCCTGATCCTGCGTATAATCTCGATGAATACCGCCAGTTCCTTACCATCAGGGAGGTGCTGATTGAATATGTGAACTGCGTAAAGAAAACGAAGATCAACGGGGTGTCGCAGCTGGTGGTGCGCCGACCGCAGGATGCGTATGTGAGTGTGTGGCCGGCCATGGTGCTGATTGACGGAATGCCGGTGATTGATATTGAACGACTGCTTGACTATGATGCCAGGCGCATTCATTATATCAATATCTATGGCGGACAATATACTTTCGGTAATGGGGTGTATAACGGCATCCTGTCGTTTGTGACTCGCTCCGGGCGACTCACGAACTATCCTACCGAGCCGAAGGTGCAGTATCTGGTGTATGAGTTTCCGCAATGAGGAAACCGATGATGTAAAACGAAGAATAAAGGAATGAAAGTTTGTGTGTTTTGTTCAGCGAATCACGATATAGACCGTGATTTCTTCACGAAGACATGGGAATTGGGGCAATGGCTCGCCAAGGAAGGTCATACCTTGGTGTTTGGCGGTACGGATTTAGGGTTGATGGACTGTATCGCTAAATCGGTGCATGAGGCGGGGGGACAGGCCATCGGTGTTGTTCCTTCGAAGGTGGAAGAGAACGGACATGTGAGTGAATACCTCGACGTGCATATCCCTTGTGACAACCTGAACGACCGTAAGGCGCTGATGATGGCGCAGAGCGATGTGTTCATCGCCCTGCCCGGGGGTATCGGTACGCTGGATGAGATCTTCTCGGTGGCCTCATCGGCCACCATCGGTTACCACCAGAAGCCCGTTATTCTCTATAACATGAAAGGGTTCTGGGATTCCCTCATCACCTGTCTGCACGACCTAGACAGCAAGGGTGTCACCCGCAAGCAGTGGGACACCTACATCAAAGTGGCCAACTCCTTGGAAGAATTGGCCACCTTAATATAACTATGAACTTTGCACTATTAACTATGAACTAGCAAGGCTTTCGCCATTGCTTTCCCCAACGCCTCGCACTGCGCAAACGTTTCGGGGGTAAGACTCTGCTTGATTTCCACCGGCGTGCCTACTGCCTCGAAGTGTAAACGCTCATCGTTCCACTTCTGGATCTCAGCCACGGCCTTGGAAGCCCAGCCGAAGGAACCGAACCAACCCATCAGGTGGTTCTTGATGTCCTTACCTGCCAGCTCGGAAAGCAATACATCCATCTCGTGGTAAAGACCGGTATTATAGGTAGGAGCACCCACAATCAGTCCTTTATAACGGAACACATCGCGGATGATATACGAATGATGTGTCTTCGAGACATTATACATCACAATGTTCTTCAGTCCTGCCTGTGAGGCCGCACGGGCAATCACCTCTGCAGCACGCTCCGTATTACCATACATCGTACCGTAACAGATCACCAAACCCGGTTCAGTCTCGTAACGACTCATCTTGTCGTACATATCAACCACCTTACTGATATATTCGTGCCATACCGGACCGTGGGTGGCGCAGATATAATCGAGCTTGATGCCTGCGAGCTTCTTCAGGGCGTTCTGCACCGGGGTGCCATACTTACCCACGATATTGGAATAGTAACGCACCATTTCGAGCCAGAATGTATCGCAGTTGATTTCACTGTCGATGATACCACCGTTCAGGGCGCCGAAGCAGCCGAAGGCGTCGCCTGAGAACAATACGTTACAAGAGGTGTCGAGGGTTACCATCGTCTCGGGCCAATGCACCATCGGTGTCAGCACGAAGTTCAGCGTGTGCTTGCCAAGCTCGATGGAATCGCCGTTTTTGACCTCCAGCGTACCTTCACCAATGCCATAGAAACCCTCCATCATCTGGAACGTTTTCTTGTTTCCGATGATCTGGATCTCCGGGTAATACTTCTTGATCAAGGCAATGCTTCCACTATGGTCAGGCTCCATGTGATTAATCACCAGATAGTCGATGGGGCGTTCGCCTATCACCTCCTGAATATTCTTCAGGTAGGGCACGAAGAAATCCACCTCCACCGTATCAATCAGACACACCTTCTCGTCATCAATCAGATACGAGTTATAGCTCACCCCATTGGGCAACGGCCACAAACCCTCGAAAAGGTTCTTGTTACGGTCGTTCACGCCCACGTAGTAAATCTTGTTTGTAATCTCTATCATATAACTTTGAACTTTGATCTTTGAACTTTGAACTTTGATCTTTGAACTTTATGATTACCTTTGGGTCCTTGGCCTTTAACCTTAGTCCTTTGGGTCCTTGGTCTTTAACCTTAGTCCATTGGTTCTTTGGTCTTTAATTCTTTGGCCATTTTTGTCCCGAAATCCACACTTACCGAGTTATGGATACTCTGGCAGCAGTTGGCCGAGAATGCCTGTGCGCACTGGATAATCTGGTCCCATTGCTCTTCCGTCAGTCCCTGTTCGATGGTGTCACGGGTAATATCGTATTTCATCATTCCATACACCAGTCCTGCATTGAAGTTATCGCCTGCCCCGATGGTGCTGACCGTTTCGGTTGTCTCTACGGGATATTCTTTCTTTACCGTCTTTGTACGCAGGACCACCGGATCGGCCCCCTGGGTATAGACGAAGTTCTTGCAGTAGAAAGAAACCTCTGTGTTAAACACCTTATCGGGATCATCCTTCTTGAACAGCACCTGGAAGTCCTCCTTCGAGCCACGCACGATGTCAGCCAGCTCGAGGTTCTCCAGGAAATTCGGCTTCAGCTTCATCACCTCATGCTGATGCGAAGGACGGAGGTTCACATCATAGTAGATGATAGCCCCATGCTGACGGGCATAGTTGAGGAAACCGTAAACCTGCGTGCGGATGACCGGGTTCACCGCATAGAACGAACTGAACATCACGATATCATCAGGCTGCACATCAGGGTAGGTAAAGTCGAGCTGATCGTGCGGATGATCCTTGTAGAACAGATACTGCGCATCGTTGTTCTCATCGAGAAACGCCAGTGAAATGGGCGATTTTGACTCAGGGAACACATTGATGTTATCCGCGTTCACCCCATTCTCGCGGGCAAAGCGGATGATGCTCTCGCCTACCCTGTCGTTACCTGTCTCACTGATGAACGAGCATTCCACGCCCGACCGTCCCAGGGAGATGACACCATTGAAAGCACCCCCTCCAGGCACGGCCCCTATCGGTTGATTGTTCTTAAAGATGATATCGAAGATTGTCTCGCCAATCCCTATTACTTTCCGCATATACTTCTCATTTATCTTGCGCACAAAAGTAACGAATAATTACGAGACAGCCAAATGTTTTCCAAAAAAAACAATCACGTTATTCCCCTCGCGTTCCCTCCAAGTAGAGACGTTCAACAGCTTTTCGCCATGAGTTGGTTACCACCGTTATCGTCTTGTGGAAGTAGCCTACTTCGGTATACTGTCCATCATAGGTCACTGTTACAATCCCTTTTTTGCCGGGTTTGATAGGTTTTCGGGTGTATTCAGCCACGGTGCAACCACAATCGGTAGTGATGTTCTGTACAACCAGTGGCTCATCACCTGTATTGCGGAACTCATAGACAACGGTTGTTTTCCAAGGACTATATATCGTTCCTACATCGATTTTCCTCGTTGTAAAGATGATGTAGGATCCATCTTTCTTTCCCTTTTCTGTAGATAGTTCCTCGTCATTCGAATAGGCTAACGCAGAGTTAACCATAAGACATGATAATATCAACAATCCTATTCTCATCATGACATCAATTCTCTTACGTTACGACCTGTCAATCCGAAATGACAAGCAAGTTCGACAACGTACCGTGGGTTTCCTCATCGAAAGACAGTGTACGCGTGAAGTTAACAATACCTGTTCCTGGCTTATAAGCCACAAAACGGATGGTTTCTCCCAACGGGCTATTGCTGTAAACACGGATTTCCATGTATTCGATGCCCTGCCGGTTTCGACGAATGCCCACACCTCGAATCTCATCTCCACACATGGCTGCCACTTTCACATCAGTAGGTAACGGTTGTCCGCCAAGAATCATCCGCGCATAAACCACCATGTCATACCTATAGTACTCACTCCTAAAGCTATTCTCCCAATTGCTGATAACGATGACTGAGCAGGAATCGGAGATCTGATTCAATACCGAATAGGCACGCAGCATGGTGTTCCCCTGCTTCTTTCCATAAACCAAACCGTTTGTGACAAGAGCCACATTTTCATCACCCATCTTCCACCATACAGAAGTGTTAGTAACATCATCTGGTTTGAACGAGGAAGTGACCTGTATACGATCCCCCTCCATCACCACAAGCGAGTGATGGTCGAGTGTCATCTCCGTTGGCTTAATAGTCTCGGGAATCTCTAAGACATCCCCACATGAGGCCAATGCCGCAACACCCATCAGACTAATGATTAGCATTCTGTATTTCTTCATGACCAAATCGTTATTGTGCGTTGTTAGTCAACGTAATCTCATTTGAGCCACTGCTCTCACTGCCACCTTCTTCAAAGGCTGTGACATAGTAGGTTGCCGACTCGCCACGATCGAGTCGCTGATCTTCAAAGACGGGTTCTGCCGAGGGTGGTATGGTAGCCACAAGACGATAGTTCCGTCCTGCATACTTACGGTATACATGGAAGAAGTACTTCCCTGTTGATTGGGGAACATCCCAACTGATACGCGGACTACCCGTGTCTTTCTGAACGAGACCGGACAGTCGGATGTTAAGGTCAGGACTGATCTCACCACGACAGAAGAATTGTTCTTGATTGCTTAATCCTGAAGACACACCCGTATTGTTGAACACCTCCATGCAGTAACGGTAATGGTTTTCGCGGTCGATCGGGGGTTCATCAACATACTCGAAGGTGCGCATGTTACCTAGAGAGTCGAGGTCATAGGTTTGGATAATATCCCATGTCTTCGCATTCTCCAGACGGCGCATGATTCTGGCAAGAACCAGATTATCCTGTTTACTCAATTGCCAGCGCATGCCGAAATGCCGGTCGTCCTGCCAAGTAGAGTCACAGAGCGCGAGCATCGGAATACTGAAGTCAATGCGCTCCATCTGTAACACGTCCGACATCTCCGACGGGTTACCTGCATAGTCGTATGCCATCACCTTATAATACTTATACCGCTGCGGCATATGTACGTTAATGGTATCAAGAAGCATGGTATCACCAGGTATTGGTTGCGGAGCCATCTGAAAGTAGTCTCCTTCAGGGGTATCGGCCATATAGCCGACATACAGAGCCACATCGGGTTCAGGACACGGGTCCCACATCAGCGTGACCTCCCCTTCGGGTGAAATCATCGTATGCAGATTCTGGGGTTTTGACGGAGGAGTGATATCATCCACCTGCATGTAGAGAGCCATCGAAGTACTGGCATTTCCATAGATATCATAGGCCACGACGGCAATCTGTCCGCTACCATATTTGGATACATCGACGGTGGCTATGGTATCACTGGCAGCAACAGGCCGGTCGTTCAGCTTCACCCATTGACCGTCAAAATGCTCATTGGTATAGACAATATCATATCCTTTCAAATCAAGTTCCAAGGAATCCTTGCCGAAGATTACGTTACAAAGAATGATACTATCGTTCTCATTACGCTGTAGTTCAAAGCGGTGAATATAGGGAGGAGCGGGAGGAACAAAATCCGACAATTCCACCTGATAGGGTTCACTTGGCTTAGTTTGTTCACCAAAGGCATCAAATGCTGTGATACGATATTCGTATTTCCCTGGTTCCAATCCGCCATCGCTATAGATAAGGTTCCATGCTTCATCGTCATCATCTTCTTCATTGATGAATGGACTCATCGACATAAAGGGCTGTTCGTTGATCTGTTCCCATTGACCTCCGGATTTCCGATGCTCAATATTGTAGTAGGAATAGAACTCATCCTGCCACATGAGCAGGATCGTGTTCGGCTTGATGATACTGTCAGATAACAATGCCTCGTAGGTGGGCTGCACATAAGGTTCTTCTGTATTTAATCTGATATTGCTTCCCGTGAGACGTAGCACCTTCTCAGGAACAAGCGGACGGATAATATAGATATACTTCTTGCCGGCTTTCACGGTGCGGTCAACAAATCCCAAGCCCATTGCCTGTGCCAGGTCAAAACGTCGCTCAGCTACCATCATACCGAAACCGTAGGCGTTCTGCTGTTCTTCATACACCTCCATGACAGAACCCATCGTTCCTGGTCGTGCTTGTGTCTCGTCAAGACGTGTGCCACGACGATAGAGCAGGAACGAAGCCGCCTGCGCCAAAGAGTCGGTGGGCGACATACGGTCGAACTCCTCCTCTGGCAAAGGCTTGATACAAGTAGAGAGGGTATCATCTACAAAGCCATCGGTAATATTAATCCGAATCAGTTCGTAGCCATACTCGTTGATGATCTTCCACGACACATAGTCCTCTGGTGCCCAGCGCAACGATACATGGTCACCATAATAACGGCCAGTCATCACGACGTTATAGATATGACGGTTGTCTTGTGTCGTATCAACGGCGACAGTGTCAGTAAGTACCGTCTGGGCGGTTGCACCCGTGACCGTAAATGCGGTCAGGCAACATACCAATAGTATCTTCTTCAAGTCTATCATATTCTTTCTATCATTTCTAATAATCATATGCACCAAGCGTAGGCATGGTCCATCCCTTACTTGCCTGGAACGGAGAATAAACCGTTACGACAGGATAGAGTCCGTAGGCATCATGAAGGGCATCCTCACCCGTGTCTGTATTATAGGCATTGGGCTTATATACCGCATAGCGGAACTGAGTGATGCCTCGCAGGTATGCCTTCCAATCGAATTCAGGATAGTTGGTGTAGTAGATGGGCTTGTCTCCACCTTGGGTATTAACAGTCCAGCCATTCAACACCTCCCAAGCATATTTGTTATGACGAGATGTCCATCCACTGGCCGTAGTAAGGTTTTCAAGTTTGATGGTAGCATTATCGCCAAACTTCACTCCATCCTTCCAATTACACTCTTTCATAAACTGGTTCCATAAGCCTTGCATAGCAGGGAACTGCAGTGTAGAGAGTGAGTAACTGCCTGACGTTTTGAGACCGTTGTCGCCAACACCCTTATAGCTCTTGATGACTTTCCAACTGACATTCCAGTTTCCATTCGTTGTTTCTGTGTAAAAACTACCACTTACACCAGAAGAGATAGTACCTTGCATCAGCTGTACCCATTTGCGTTGTTCTTTCTCTCCGCTATGGCTTGAATAGTACTGTCGATACAGGTCAGCCCATTCCCTCACAATCTTATCTACACGCCAAGCAAGCCAGGAGTCATAAAGCAGAACGGAATAATACGTATAGTCCATCATCGGCGTATTACCATTCTTATAATAAGACCATGAAGTTATTGTAACTGGAACCCTGCGTTTCACATCGAGAGGTCCGGTGAAGTAACCGTTTGGCGTGTGTGGAATGTCTATCTCATACTTGTTGTCGCCCAGCATCATATTGCGCACGTTGAGGTTCTTTTCGAAAAGCGTTCCATGCCAAGTATTATCACTGCCATTGACGATACCTCCACGCAGGTCTCGGTTAGAGAACTTCAACCCTAATCCCTGAGCGCTGGTGATATTGTTCGGATAGAAGTAACCCTGCTTCAGTGTAACTCCGTTCAGGAATACATAGTTACACATATAGTTCAGGAAATCGTAGGGATTCAAATATATTTCACTCTTCGAACTATACGATTTATATTCTGCTTGTGGACGAGCTCCATAATAATAATTATATTGGGGTGGTGATTTCTTAGTTCCTCGTCCTTCCTGATCAATGAACTGCGTATAGAGACGAGCCTGTTGAGCCAGCAGACCCATATTTTTGTTATTTATCATCTCCTTCAATGTATATTCACTGGGGGTGAACTCGATGGAATAGATCTTGTCCATGTAAGCCTCTTTCTTAATTCTACGCTTCACCAACTCATTGATCCTGCTTTCTCGATTGTCTTCTGAGCCAACCGCCTTGTCGAAGTCCTTGCTATAGTCCTCCAATACCTTGCTGATACTCTCGTACTGCGTATCTAGCGGCATGGTATACGTCTTGCCATCGGCACCAGTCACAACAACACTCTTGCCGTCGGCACTTAGTTTCACACCATCTGCATTGGAATTATTGTATATGGCAGTCATATTTGCAGAATTAATAGAGTTACCCTTTGCATCATAATTGCCAGAAGGTGCAGAGAGAATCGTCTTCTTATATACCTGCTTCAGTGCATTGATGGCATTATCCATGTCGGCCTTACGGTAGCGGTAGAACACATAGCGGTACCTCTTTCCCTTGGTAACTTCTTTGTATGGGTAGTGGTAGGAGTGGTTGTTGCTACCGCGCACATCAATATGGTAATAAGGTTTATCACTATGATACACAACATCCGGTTCATAGTGGACATAACCTGTGTTCATCTTTGTCTTCACAAAGTCCTTCTGCCCTGAATCGTATTCCTGTAATTCCACAAGATATTCGTAGTCTGGATTATTCATAAACCAACCCACATCACGCTTCAACACTAGCTTAGGCTCTCTAGCTTCATTGATGGGAGCATAGTAAGTACCATTTGTGGGGAAGGAGAACTGTACATAGTCCTTCAGATCGGTAGAGAGCGGACCTGTACGGAAGTAGAAAGTGTAAGTGTCTTTCCATTCCTCGCGAATACCTTGTTGCATCTTTTGGGCATCGAGTGACAATGGGTTTCTTGCAACACCATTTACGATCTCATAGCCATGACCGGCCAGTACCATGCGGTAGCCTTGTTCAGGTTCCAGTACTGCCGGACCTATCTTCATGTAGAACTCCGTGTTGTTCTTGCCAGCAATGCTCTGGTAGTGGTAGTTACCTACCAGTTGTCCGCTCTTCGAAGGTGAAGAGCCTGACATACGGTGTATATAGAGTGGCATCGTTTCGTCGAGCTTGAAACGGAACACACGTTCAGCATTCTTTGCATATTCAGCGGCATCACCGCTCACACCGGCCTGCTTGATAGCGATATTCTCATCGAGCAGGCGCAGATCAGCACCAATGGCCATATTTGTGGAGAAGTTGATGCGCGTGAACACCGATACCTCGTTATCTTTCTCCCAACCTTCAGATGATGAGTCAGATCCCGGATCTGCACCACCGAAGATACGGATATCTTCCAACGGGTTCTTAGCAACAGGCAGACAAATGTCACCCGCCTTCACCTCAATGGTTGACTTGAACTTTATCAATCCACCTAACAATTTACAGTGAGCCTTCAGCTTACCATAGACCCATGTAGGATTGACGAAGCCACCTTTCAGCAATGCACCGATTCCGGCATCGACAATCGGGAATTTACCCGTCCAAAGACGAGTCTTGATCATCAGACCAAGCTGACCGCCAGCATAGCCATATACTTGTCCGTTACAATAGAATCCGTTCTTTCCTGCTGGCTTACCATTGCTGCACATCATATCGCGGGCAAAGAGCATCGCCACATCAAAGCCTGCCACCAGATCAGCTCGGGCATAACACAGCACGGCATTGATACCAAACTCTCCACCAGCCTCAGCTCCGAACATCACACCGCCAGGACTATTGCCACTAGCCGTGGTAATCTTGTTGAACTCTGCCTTACGACGTTGCTGGGTTTGTGCGGAAGTACCATTGTTGGCATCCACGTTCTTGTTGGTCTTATACAGATAGTTCTGCACTTTCTCAGGAAGATCGGGCATAGCACCTCCATTAGGCAGTTCATTGCCCAAGCAGACATAGGCGTTGGCATAGATGCGACACCATGCGGCAATGGCATCACTCTTCTTACCCAACTGGAAGTCGATGAGAGTCAACGTACAGCGTTTGTCACGTGTGGGTTCACCTATATAGACATGCCATTTGGTCTTCTTATCAGCCTTTTTGTTCACCACAGCGAAGTCGAACGACAGTTTCAGACCAGAAGAAGCCTTAATCTCACCACTGCTCTCAATGCTGCTACGTGACTTGGTTTGTTCAGTTGACTTATTGCTGTCACCACTGCCAATACCAAACTCATTGAGCTTGTTGTTGGCCATGTCGCTAGCACTCTGTGCATTGTTACATAGTTTCTGGAACTTACTGTCGTTGCCCACGAAGTTCTTGCATTGTGCCAACAGGTCGCTCTCGCTGACACCACCCTGCACAGTAGCCTGGATGCGGAAGGCACGTTCCACATTGTCGTTGTTGTACTCAACCATCACATTACTGTTGACGAGTCCTTTGCTACTGTTAGTACCACAGAGGGCATGAACCTTTCCGTCGAAACGAATCTTCGACAACGACTTTTTCGCGTAATCATAGATGACCAGTCCATCAAGGCTCCCCTTCATCAGGTTACTTGAACCCGTAGTCTTCAAGCCTACGCCTAAAGCGAAGGCACAAGTTCCATACTCGGCACTGCGGTTGAGTTTACAGTTATAGTAGAATCCGCCACCGATGGAATCGATGCTGACGACACCGAGAGGAATACCCGTCTCGCTCTTCATCCCTAAGGAGAGACAGAAGCTGTGGTAAGTTCCGTGCTGACTGTCTTTCACCTTTGAGTATTTACCTGCGGCCACCATCTTGAACAACTCACGGATTTCGAAATCGAGCGAGGCATCCCAGCCGCTCTCTCCACCTTCACTGAGTTCCTTCAGCGTTCCATCGATGGTACATGCAGAGCCGCCAAGTGAACCATGGCAGGCGATATCGCTAAATTTCGTGTCATCATACGATACCTTATAGGTGTCCCAATTCATGTTTGCCCAGACCTTCAAGCCTAGCGAGGCACCTACCTGATCATAGAAGAGAGAACCAGAACCTTTGATATAAATACCCAATTTAGAGAACTTACTCTTGTGCAAGAACTCCACCTTGTCGAGCGATATCTTGAAACCACCCACCTCCCCAGCAATGACGTTGGAAGGCATGTGCTGGACAGCAGGTGTCTGTCGGGGTGTCAACTCCGGTGCCGGACCATGGCTGTTGACTGCCAAAAGATAGCTGTCGTCTGAGCCACTTGCTTCATGACTCGAGAACAGGTCCTTGTAATCATCAATACCAGTTGTACTCCAATCACCGATGCTACAATAGAAGCCGTGACTCTTTCCCGCATGAGCCGACTCGGTGTTCTCAGAACTCTCACTGCCACCCAAGGATGGATTCTCCTGAAGCATGTCGTAGTTGGCAATATACATGTTCTTGAAGATAACACCGGGCAGAAGTGCTCCCATCTTGTCCTTCAGGTCAAGAGTAAGACTACCGCTGAGCAAAGCACCAATCTTAAAGCCTTTCTTCGAGGTCCATCCGACATTGATACGTGAAGCCTTGTCGATGGTAGCTTTGATACGCCAAGCATCCACCGACATATCCTCCTTCGGACTCATATTGAACTGCATGATGAATTCCTCGTCCTGCCAGGACATCTTTGCTTCGTAAGGAATATCGCCCTTGTCGAAGAGGGGAACACCGACAATTCCTTTCAGTCCGGCATACTTGAATCCGTTCTGTACCACTCTGGCATAAGCATGGTCGAGCGAGATTGACCAACCGCTCTCTTTGATACGACCCACATCATTGGCGTTGAAGTCGACTGTGAAGCCGTGCTTGTCGATAAAGACATCATCGATGCTGAACGAGACACGTTTCTTCGTTTCTTGGTTGTTGTTTTTACTCTCATCGGCATCAAACGGTAGTTGTACTTCTGCCTTTGAGAGCCAGAAACCCTGCCATTGCTTATCGTCCTTCAGGGCATTATCCACATAACCTTTGTCTTTCGGCAGTTTGAAGTTCTTAGGATTGGCATCGGAACTATGGTCATACCACATACCACCCTTGGTTAGGTTGAAGGTATAACCAGGTAACTCTTTGTGCTGGAAAGGTTCCACTTCAGCCAATGCCATCCAGTCGCCCCAATCCTTAAAGCGTGTCTGTAGACGGGCAACGGGAATTTCTCCTTTGACAACTCCGCCTTTGCCATCATCTTTCAGCAAATTGTTCAGGCTCATTTCTACCTGAATCTGAACGGAGTCCATTTCCATCTCCTGCTTCTGTTTATTTGTCGACCAGGAGATCCATGTACCATCATCAGGGTTATTGAATTGCGATGGTGAACGGAAGGTGAAGCCGAAATTGGTCTTGGGGTCTGTGAAAGTAAAATCACCCATCAACGACGCAATGCCATCAGTCAGTGGCTGATCTGGTGAAATACAGATATGCGGAGCCGTGAAGGCTAGAATTTGACTTTGTGTTTGAGGACACTCTGGAATCAATATCTGGGCGAACACGTTAATCCACGCAGTATTCGGTGAGAATTCGGCATTGAACAGCTGAATGCTCACAGGATTATCCTTGTCTGTTCGTGGCAGTCGTGCCGGCAGTTCCACTGACGTCCAACCTGTTGCTGAAGCCATGGAAAAGAGATCCGCGATATTGTTTATCTTCTGATAATAATTGTCAAGCTTGTCAGCCAGTTTATCGGCATACTTGTCGGCTATCTCCTTCGACTGTCCTGCACCAAGGATCATGTCCAGATCATCGAACATATCATAGGGGATATACTCCTTAATTTGCTTGTTTAGGGCTTTTGGAGTCCGGGAACTGCGCACCTTACCTCTGTAGACTTCATGCGCTGCATTAATCCACAGACTATCAAACTCAACGGATATCTCAAAGCCTTTCCCATAGGGTTTCCACCTTACATAGCCCGTGCCTTTATAGCACTCTTCTTCCTTAATCTTGGTCTTTTCCAGTTCATCGATAATGAGCGTGAACTCACCCACCTTCACCTCTTTTCCTTTCAGATCGGAACGTGTGAAGTTTCCTAGAGTCTTGTCGCTGATGGTCTCAGAATAGCCTGGATGGCAGTCACCAAAGGTCTCTGCTGCCGACTTCAAATAGGCTAACTGTGCGATATTCTTCTTGTCAGAGGGATCGGCCTTGACATCTTTATCGTCACTCGTCACTTTGGCCGTAACAAGAGCGATAAGCTGTTCGGAGCGCTCTAGTGCCTTCTCCATCTTCTCCCAGCGTATCGTATCCTTCATCCCATCAAGTTCCTTACTGTAGATAGGTTTCTGCAGCAGCATACTATCAATGGGCTGTCCAGTCTTGTACTTATAAAGTTGGACGTTGTACTTAAACGTCAGTTTATCATAACGAGCCTTGTCTTCGCCTTTGACCAGTGTTGGTTTTTCCCATGCCATACAAATGGAGTCACCGGTATTCAGGATACGCGACTGGGTACCAAGGGAAGGCATTGGCGTGGTGAGGTGTGGCTGACTAATAAGGAAGTCAGGGAGCTCCACCTCCTCCTCTTCTTCTTCCTCCTCCTCTTCTTCATCATCAGTACTCTTAGTCTGGTTATGACCAGTATGAGTACCAGGACGATAACTGCCGTGAGTACCAGGACGATAACTGCCGGAAGTTCTCTTCTTCTCCACCTTAAAGACACAGAGCGGACTCTGTCCGTTGTTCTCTATCTGAATATAATTGTTTGAGGACATGGAGAGACTGGAGGCTGGTGGTACAGCCGTCACGCGTGCAACATAATAACCACCTTGACGTTCCATCAAATTGATGACTGAAGTAGGAATAACAAACTGTGTTGTGGCAATGCCTGAACGCTGAAGAATCTTTCCATCATAACGGATGGCTTCTTCTGGAGAACGTCCTGAACGAAGAGGTACAATCTCTAACGTATAAGTGAACCGAAGCGGACTGCCAGAGCAATTGCGTTGCGGTGCCATCCATTGAATGACCGGGTTCTTTGTGTTGAGTGTAGCAGCCGACAACGAAAGCGTAGGTTCCTCATAAATGGCTACCACATTTTCGATAGCTGCAACCACATCATTGGAATAGTATCCAGCGGCACTTGCCTGTTGAACAGAATTAACAATATTCGCAACATTCTGTGTGTTGGCCAATGTATAGTTTTGGGTATTGAGTAATGCTGCGTTCTGTGTATTGAGTAATGTAGCATTTCCACTTTGGGCCGCATTGGCAACCTTATTGGTTGTAGTTGTGGCCGTCCTATTGGAAAGAGCCGCAGTAGCAGTTCTACTGGAATTTGTTGTGGCAATTCTGTTGGCAATGGCAGCTGTAGCTGTCCTGCTGGTATTTGTGGTGGTTGCTCTGTTGGCAATAGCAGCTATGGCTGAATTATTATTAACAACGTTCACGCCATCGAGTACATATGTCCCTGTTGGATAGGATCCTTGCAACAGCAGGTCCGACGTACTGGAAGATACAGCAGGAACTGTGATCTGTGGAGCCTTGGCAGTATAGCATACCCAGAAATTGGTTACGCCATCACGAGGGTCGCTGAGGACTAGAGGATGTTCAGCATCGTGGTCTACCTCATAAGCAACGACACGTCCTGTATAATGGCCCTCGGGAAGCAACGGTTGCTTTCCAGTTGTAAAATTGGTCATAATAGCACCATTGAGGCGCACGTCATTAAGGTTGATATAGCGGAACAATTGCTTAAGTTCAGCAGGAAGTAACTGATGTACCCTTCCTGGTTGTATGGTAATACCTTTTGAAGGTGAAAATCTCACAGGTGTCTGCAAGGAAATCGTACGAAGACCTTCCTTTTCAAGTTCGATACCCAGGAAGAGGGTTATCGGACGATCACTTCTATTCTGCAAGGTAATACTAAAGAACCTTCCTGGATCATTCGCATAGAGCATCGCTTGTGGCGGCATCGGATTGTATCGGTTATGCACCGTCACCCTTATCTCTTGTGCCAGAATGCTATTCATGAATAGACTGAGCAGCAAAAAGGCCGCCAACCTCTTCACCTGCAAATATGTCGTTTGTATCGCTTGCTTATTCATATATATTATATAAATAGGTGTTATACTCATTTCTATTCGTTACATTTCCTTGTTTTCCTTACTCCCCTTCTTCTTGATTTCAAGCAAGGAGAAAGTATAGGTATAGTTCAGGCTCAGCATCAGGTCGTAGCCATTATAGCCGTCGGCAACTTCCTCGTCGTAGAGGTTGGTGTCATTAAAGCGACTATAAGAAGCACTGAACGAGATAGCATGCTTGTCCTTGATATTCATCGCGGCAGATACATCACCGCCTAGTGAGATATTCTTGCTCATACCTTGGATATTGTTGCGAGAGAGCGAGATGTTCCCTGACAGTTGCAAGTTCTTTTCCTCAAGGAAGCTGCGTGCTGCACCAACAGAGAACACATGCGTACTGTATTTACGGTCCATGCCTTTGGTCTGCTGGTAACTATAGTTAGCGCTCAGATCCATATCCTGTTCAATCAAACCCAGTGTATATCCAGCACCCAAGGCCAAAGTGTTGATGTCGGTATCTTCCTCAAGTTTCTTTTGCAACTCATTTCGATTGATGTTCATCGTATAGTTGCTGGCAAGAGATACCGTATGACTATACTCATCGTTATAGACAGAGTAAGATGGCGTGAATGTGAAACTGTGCATGACTCGACTGATACGGGTTGTATCATTAACGTGTTCCGTTCCATCACTCTGGTTCTGGGTATATCCGTTATAATCAAAGGCCAGACTCAGTTTGTTGTTAACCAAAGAACTGGCATTCAAGGAATAGACAAAGCCGCGAGTAGTATAAAGTTGCTGGTTCGTCAGATTATCCTCCTGACCTGAGAAGTTAGCAGTCAAATTCAGTGTTTTGAACAGTTGTGTGCTGGCTGAAATCCCCAGACTATGAATATTGTTAGTCATGTAGCTTGTGCCAAGCGTATAATAGTCGGGCTCGATCATCCTATAAGAGATAGAAGCCGAAAGATCATCTATGTGCATATTCGCGGAAACATCACCGGCAAAGCGCATCAATGAACTATAGCGTGGGTTGAAGATATCACCGAAGTCGCGTATGGCTTCTTTTTCTATTTCCTTGGCGGTGATATCAGTTGAGAGTGCTGAGGTGGCAATGTTTCCTGTCAGTGAAAGCCACCTGGTGACTGTCACCCTTCCTCTTGCTCCGATGACGATATTCTCCTGGGCAAAAACATCGTTGCGCCACAACTCATCGATGGAACTCACATGGTCTTTGGCACGGAACACGAAAATATCGATGAAGTTGCGAGTTGAACCATAACCCACCTTAAAACCCCATCCGAACCTCGAATACTGAGGTGTACGAGCTAGTGGATCCAACGGATCGTCGTTTATGGCCTTTCGTAGTTTTCCATAGAAAAGTCCTACGCGTAGCTTGTCGCCATTGTACTCCATGCCGACACCATTAAATGGGATATTATAGATATAGTTACTGAACGGCATGGTGCGCTGACCCAGATGAAGTGTCCAACGCTTGTAGGTAGGACTGGCATTAAACGAGAAATAAGGATAATTGAAATCCAGATTGCTGTTGGAATAATAGAACGAGAGGGGAATGGAGAACCCGTATGCGCTGATATTCAACGAAGCAAAGACAGAGTTGCTCAATGGTGAAGCATAGCCATCACCATAGGAGGAACGGTAATAGGTATTCTGTGTACCCACGGCACCTGTAATAATCAGCGGATCACTCTTGGCAATCTGCGAGATGTCCTGAGCATGCGCAATCTTTGGCAGTAGCAATAGTGCTACGGCTATCGCGACTATTCTACTCATTCTTTTCATGGCCTCTCTTCTATTTATAATAAGGTAGAGACGCTATCATGGCGCCTCTACGATTTACTTCACGATCTTCTTGCTGAAACGAGTGGATCCGTCACTGACGGTGATAATATACATACCGGCAGGAAGTCCTTCTAGAGATACTGTCTTTCCAACAGATGTGCGTACTACGCTACCGGCTGAATTGGTGACAGTGATTCTTGCAGTGGCAGAATTTGCTTCGCAGTTGATGATACGGATGCCCGTGGTTCCACCGCTAAGTTCCAACGGTTCCTTGAGTGAACCTACCTTTCCGCCATAGATCAAGGTTTCGTCCATATCGGAGAAGGTTTCGTCCACCTTGTTGTAAAGTTTGAAGGTTACAACCTCTCCACTTGTTCCGGCTACATTAATGAACATGTACTTCCCTTCAACAATCTGTCCCTCACCACGGCAATCACCACCTACAAAGGCACCGATGCTGTAATTCTCAAGATCATCAATGCCCGACAGGACGGCCACGATAGGCATATTATCTGCAAAGGCGCTGTTGTCATATTGCCAAATTCTCGTCCTGTTCGGTTTCGCATTGTATGTATCGTTATATGCCTTGCTGGCTGCTGATAGATCGGGTGTTCCCCAGTTGATTGTCTTGCCGCCAGTGCCCGTGGTGTAATACATATAGCCCTTACCCGCCTTGAAAGTGAAGCCATCGGCTGCCACCCATTTACCACCGCTGAACTCCGCGAAATTGTCCTTTCCAAGAATCATATCGCCATCCTCAGCAGTACTTGCCAAGGCGTCTGCCAGTGCGGTCAATGGCTGATCAATCTGGTGCGGATAGCCCAACCAAGTATAGCCCTTCACGGTCTGGGGCAGATCAGAAGCACTGATACCGCTTACGCTGGAACCGAGTTTGAATACTACGCTACCTTCCGTCTTAATCTTATACATACCGTCGCCAGGCTTTAGTTCCGTGATGTCTCCAAAGAATCCGTAGTTAGGATCGTTGTATAGCAGTGCCTGCTGCGAGCGGATCTCTATCACCTTATTCTTACCGCTTTGAATTTCAGGAATCCAATTATTGTTGCTATAAAGAACAATGGATCTACTACCAGCAGGTAGGGCATTGATTGTAATCCAGTCCCAACCAGAGTCAATAGCAATCTCCTCCGAAACAGTGAGTGTTCCCTGTACTTTCTTCTCCGTAGAATACTGGTTCGCGCCGTCATAGCTCACATAGAAGGTAAATGTGCCGGCCATCGAGGACTTGATCGTCCATACCAGACCTGTTTCATCAGGTGTGGCAATAACAGGAACCGTCGTTGATTCACTTGAGAAGGTAACCTTTACCTTAGAGGGATCAACCTCGCCGCCCGTCACCTTTGTCAGTGTCAGCGTCACCTCTTTGCCCACGGTGGTCGTCAAATCCGGATCAAAGGTCAGGGAAACAGGTTCCTCCACATTCACGGTAATGGTAACGGTTGCATTGGGGTTATCCTCAGATTTCACCACGATTTTCCATGTACCAGCCTTGGTGGCGATGCCATCACTGAATGCGTCAGCCGATGCCTTATTGGGAGTCAGGACTATATTCTTATTGGTAGCTTCCGACGGTTTCACGGTAATCAACTCTCGGATCATGCTATATACATCATCTCCGATGATGGCATTAATGGTTTTTGTTTTCGCAGTGATAGAGGTCACACCTTGCTTGATAGTCAGGTTGATTGTCTTAGTCAGCGGAGCACCTGTTACATCCATGGCATTGGTGGTGATAATCACTGTGATCGGTTTGGTGGTAACCTTTGTGGCTTTATAGTCCGCATCATAGTAAGCCGTATTTGAACGGGTTGACAGGGTAAACGACTTATCAATATACTGGGAAGCCGTTGCATCCCTGTCCCATTCAGTCGAGCCGATAGTGATTGCAGCTTCAATAGCATCCTTCACATTGTCGCCCACATTCACGGTCAGCTCATCCGGTCCGTTGATATAGTCGGGTAATGCCATTACAGTTACATGTACCGTTTTGGTGGAAGCTATCTGTGTTTCGCCATTCATGGCATAGACATGTACATCACACTCACCTGGTTTGATGGCAGTACCCTTGCTCACGTTATCTGTTTCCTCAACGGTAAAGTCCTTAGTTTCCTCATCAGCGTCTTCCGGAGAATAGGTTACCTGATTCTTCAAAGCTTCCTTCACATCATCACCTACATACACCGTGATAGCCTTGCCACCCAGTTCAATGGCGGTAACAGGATTCGGCTTCTCGTTAACGATCAGGGTAATGGTGGCTGTAGGAATATAGGAATCAGGATGATTCTTGGCGGTTACTTTGACTGTAGTCTCTCCTGCTTTCACAGCTTTACCTGTTTTCTTATCGTACAAGGTTGCATCCTCGGGGGTGAATACCAGTTCATCATCTACGTAATCCCCTCTCGGTGTCCAAGAGATGACTTTCTTGATGGCCTCAATAGCATTATCGCCAACCTCTACAGTAACCGTTTCATTCTTAGCTGTAATCCTTTCGATATAATCCAAAATAGTAACTGTTACCTGAGGCGAATTCACATTATCAGAAGCAGGATTATTGGCTAAAATCGTAACAGTAGTCTGACCACTAGTTGTGGCCGTATTGTTCTGATCCATCAATCCCTTACTATCTCTCAACGTATAGGTCTGATCAGTAGCATCTCCTGGATCAATGGTGATATACTCCTCGAGGGCACTCTTGATGTTATCTCCCACATAAACAGTCAGCTCAGTAATGCTACAGTTGATACTGGTAACGGGAATATCTTCCTCGGAGATATTAATCGTCAAGCTCTGCGGATCTATACGCTGATGTGCGAACTTCCCGATATCGCTGCCATCATTATTCTTACCTGTTTTATCGTTTACCATGACGCGCATACCTACCCATGCAGGTCCATCAGTTGTTGCAGCTTTTGCTGTAGCTACACCCTTAGAACTAATGGAGATAAAACTCGAGGAGTTAGCTGCATCCCATTCATAGAATATCTCCGTTTCATCGGTATCAATGGACGAATCGGTCACTTTACTGGCAGATTTTGAATCAGCTCCGAAAGTTTGGGTAAACAAGTTCTTAAGATTCTTGGTTCCTCCCACTGTCATTTCGATGGTCTTTTGTGCCGATGAGGCCTTTTTGATACCAGTCAGTGTTTCCAAGTTCAGTTTTATCGGAATGGGCTCAATCGTTTCACCATTCCAAATGGCCGTTGTAGTGAATTTATACACAACGCCCTCATAGTAAGCCTTGAAGGTGATGGTAGCGCGAGCATCTTTCTGAGGATTACCCTTGACATTCAATAAAAATACGTCTTCGGGTAAGTTGCCTTGCTTCTCTGGTCTATAAAACGCCGTAGCTGCAGCCCTACATTCCGGCACATTATCTTTATCCATAAAAGCAGCCACTTCAAGTGCATCATTTGGTGAAACCTGCTCCCCGTTCAACGTGATTTGAAGATACACCGGACTCTCACCGCTATACCTGTTGTTGCGGACGGGATTCCATCTCTGTGCCCATGTCGCCAAAGCGGTGACCATCAACATCATTGTAAACAGAATTCTTTTCATAAGTAAATATTTTTTATTTCATTTATTCACAAGTACTTAAACACATTTTGCAGTTTACAAATATAGAAAAGAAATAGCAAAGATAATAGGACTTTTCGCTCAAAAAATAGAACTATTCGCGCATTTTTTGGACTATTTGATGGACTATGCCACTATTTGAATTCCTTCATCCTATTCGTCGAGAATGGTATTTGATGTGCAAAAATAGCGATTTCATCGGTCTTCACGCATATTTAATGACACAAAAACGTAATGCAACTATCTATCAACCACAAAAATAGAAGGAAGGTTCATGATACTTGTCCGAAAAACACAGGGTAGTTACTATTTTTTACTTTTATTTGGTCACCTCAATTCTTTGCAGTAATTTTGCACCACCATTCATAAAAATGGTAGTAACTCATGAAACAAGACACCATACCTCCCAGGAATTACAACACCTGCAGACTGTCAAACGGACTGCGTATCATTCATTTGCCGAGTGCTTCACCGGTTGTTTACTGCGGCTATCAGATAGCTGCGGGCACTCGTGATGAGGAGCCGGGTGATGAAGGACTGGCGCATTTCTGCGAGCATGTTACGTTCAAGGGGACTGCCAAGCGGACCTCCTTGCAGATCGTGAACAGCATCGAGCAGGTGGGTGGTGAACTGAATGCGTTTACCAACAAGGAAGATACGGTGTTCTATGCCGCTGTGTTGAAAGATCACTTAGCAAGAGCCGTGGATGTGCTGACCGATATTGTGTTCCACAGCACCTATCCGCAACAGGAAATCAACAAGGAGATCGAGGTGATCTGCGATGAGATAGAGAGTTACAACGACTCTCCTGCAGAGCTGATCTATGATGACTTCGAGAACATCCTCTTTGAAGGACATCCCCTTGGCCACAACATCCTTGGTAATGCCGAACGGCTCCGTCAATACACCACCGCCGATGCCCTTCGTTTCACCCGCAAGTATTACCGTCCCGACAACAGCATCTTCTTTGTTTATGGGGATGTGGAGTTTAGGAGAGTGGTGAAATTGTTATCGAGGAAGGAGGAAGGAGGAGGGAGGAAGGAGAATAGTACTGAGATACAAGTTCCTGTTCTTGATGATTCATATACTCAAAGCATATCTCCTTCCTCCTTCGTCCTTCGTCCTTCCTCGAAAAAAGAACCTCCTTCCTCGAAAAAAGAACCTCCTTCCTCGGGAACCATCATCCTCCACAAATCCACCCACCAGGCGCATGTGATGTTGGGCAATAGGGGTTATGATATCCATGACAAACGACGGATACCGCTTTATTTGTTGAACAATATTTTGGGTGGACCAGGGATGAATGCCCGACTGAACCTTGCCTTACGGGAACGGAACGGATTGGTATATACCGTTGACAGCAGTATGGTGAGCTATGGTGACACCGGAATGTGGTGCGCCTATTTCGGTTGTGATACGCAGGATGTGAAGAGATGCTTGCGGTTGGTAAGACGTGAATTGGACAAACTGATGAAAACGCCCATTTCATCGGCACAATTGCGCAAGGCCAAGCAACAGATCAAAGGACAGATAGGTGTGGCCTGCGATAACCGTGAGAGTTTCGCCCTCGACTTCGGAAAGAGTTTCCTGCACTACGGATGGGAGAAAGATATCAGACACTTGTTTGCTGATATCGATGCCGTTACCGCTGAGCAACTGCAAGCAGTAGCACAGGAAATCTTTGACCCCACGAAAATCACTACATTGATTTATCAGTAATTCCTACTTACTCAGTTTCTGCACATACTTCACAGGCTCACCTTCACCCTTCAGCACATCGGCAAACGATTGTGGCTTGATGGTAACAGGACCGCGCATGAACTCAGGAATATTGTAGCTCTTCATGAACTGGCGATGGAAGTCTGGATCGGCACAAGGCAGTTCGAAAGGCTTCGTACCTTTTCCATTCTCATCGATATGAGCAATAAACGGACGAGTATACACGCCATCGTCCCTACGACTGCTGAACACCACCCATTTGCCATTGCTCGACCATGAGTGATAGCTCTCCGTATCAGGAGAGTTGATTTCATCAACCGGTCGGGGATTACGAATTCCCTCCGACGAACTCAAAGGAGCTTGCAAGTCGATCATCCATAGGTCGGCATCATGATGCCAGATATGGAACACCCCGTATTCCGCCAAGGCGAACATCAGGTAACGACCGTCAGGAGAGATGCGTGGCAGTGTGGCACTCTTGCCCAACGAATCGGCGGCGAACACCAGTTCACGCGGTCCGAATGCCATGGTTGCCGGGTCGAAAGTCTTGCGATAGATATTATAAAACACCCTATTGGAATGACTCAGCAAGTACATATCTTTGTTCGTCACCGAATCAGGATACTCAAAATGCGCACTGCAGTAGTAGAGCATCTTTCCGTCGGGCGCCCAGAAGGGGAACACCTCAAACTCATTGGGATCGTTCTCGATATTCGTCACCTCGTTCTTCACCACATCATAGGCAATCATATCACTGGCATTATCATAAACCTCAATCTTGTTGGGGTCGTTGATATGGAAATTCTGGCGCGTCAGATTGGTGGAATAGACAATAAGCGGCAACTCAGGATGCCAAGTAGGATATACACCGGCAGAAAGGATAGAGTCGTTACCCATATTGATCTTACGGATCTTTCCATCGTAGGCAACAACCGTACCGCCATGGTTCTGACGGGCATGGAACTGCATCCTGTTGGGATCATACTGCTGATAGTTATGACAGTTGATGCACTGTCCTTTTGAGCCCTCGGTACAGAGCATATTGTCGTAGATCACATTCTCGTCATAGTTCTCCAAACAACGCTGATTGATGGTCAGCTCCTCATAGCTTACATACGAAGGGAAGATCAGTCGGTAGCTGATGTAAGCATCGATGGAATCGGGCGAAACATGAATATTGAACGGCTTGAAGCTTGTCCACTGACCATCCTTGCAGGCATATGTCTCCACCTTGATGGCCTTTCCCTTGGCAGCAGCCGTAAGCTGTTTCCAATCGTCAATACCCGGCTGTGATTTCTCTCCCCTGCAGATGATCTCCTCCTCGCCAAAGGAATAGCGTACAGCCATCTCCTCCGACTGGTCGTCCATCTCAAACGTCAGCGGTGCGATGTTAACAGGAACGGTAACCTCCACATAATCGGGATAGATCTTCGGCAGCTGGTCGGATTTCGCAAACTCCGACGGCAGTTGCTGACTACAGGCGGTCAGGAGCATACATACAAACGCCCCAACCACCATCTTCATATATCTATTACTATTCATAATCCTTAAATCATTTATTCTTCATTCTCTTCTCCCATCTCAGTAGCCCCTCCTCATGGAGGGGTTGGGGGTGGCCTTAATTTGGACGTTGTCCATAATAGTACTCATAGAAATAAGTATTCCCATACATGGGACGCAAGGCAGCCCTACCCACCTTGGCGGGTTGGTCATTATACTTCACGGCCTCGTTCATGAAAGCATTATAGGTTTGTTTCACGCTTTTGTCGAACGGGAACCTCTCTAAGTTTGGCGTATTCTCAATCATACCGAACAGATAGGCTGCCTCCTGGAAGAGGTGAGGCATCGGACCGCTGGTATGCAGACGAGCATACTGACTGAAACGGGGGAAGAAGGTCTTGGAATCCTTCATCCAAAGTGTGGCGAGAAGGGCCTGCTCCTGGAAATAGGGATCGTCGGCATCTTGCTGCGAGAGCTGACCCATGATATATTTCTCCACTTTTCCACCATCACTGCCCAAGGCATTATGATAGTGAAGCATGTGGGTAATCGGACCTGTCTCGGCGTTTTCAGCGAGTTGCTTAGGATTATTCATCAATTGCAGCATGTCGTCGGCCCACTTACCATGGAATAGGGTGTGGCGGAGCAGATTCAGACTTTTCCGTGCTGCCTGCTTTTCACCAGTAAGCATGGAGCAGCGAGCCAGGTATTTCTGTGTCTCCACGTGCCAGCCATATTCTACACCTTCCTCCATGCAGATACGATGGCAGTCGTTCAACATGCCATACTGATAGTAAGTCATACGACCAAAGACGTGGTACACCATATCTACAGGAATAGGAGTATTACTATCCTTGGAGGCAGCAGGGAAACTGTTCATTTCTCCCAGTTGTCTACCTAACCGCCAGAGGGCGATATTCCGCATGATGACAATGGGGCGGGTAGGCTCTTCCACCAGCTGCGCCTCATCAATAACGCCCTCCCAATCGGTCTGCTCAATGCAGTGCTGCATCACCAATTCATGGTGGAAGTTCTTATCCTTATACCAATAGTGCCATACAGCAGCCGCCAATACCAATACCAAAGCGCCCTGCAGAGCCCATTGATAAAGAGGTTTCTTCTCTTTCTTTCCCGCTTTTTTCGTAGAAGGATTAGGGTTAGCCTGGGGGATGACCTTGATTACCATCCACAGGAAGAACGCCAATAATATATAATAAGGTATATAGTAGCGGGGGAAGTGCTCTACAACGGTGAAATCAGGCAAGGCTGCTGTCCAAATATCTTGGATATTTGTCTGATAATACACATAACGGTAGCAAAGCAGCGGAACGGCCACCATGCAAAGAAGGGCCACCACCGTGAGAATGGCATTCTGTTTGCGGTTATCGGAAAGGCGCCAAGTCCAGATGGCCATGAGCAGTACAGCGGCTAAGCCATAGATTCCGAACAACGGATAACCTGCAACTGTTGCTACGATGATGAAGGCAATGCGTATACACAGGTTCCATTTACCATTGGAAAGATCAGGTGAGGAAAGTTTTCGGAACGCCCACAGCAAGGCAACAGCAACGGTTGTTCCTATGGTAGCCACAAAGAAATAGCCTCGCAGTCGCATAAAGTAATGCCAATAACCCAAGTCCATATTGGCAATGAGCAACAAGACCACTGGAATCAATGCCACAACAGTCCACTGATTACTCAGGCGGAACACATGCTTAACAAGCCATGTCAGCAGCAACCACCAGGCACAAAGCAGCAGTACACCCAGCCAAGGATAGTAAAGGAACTGTGTGAAGAAACAGCTGACATACGAAAGAAAACCGCCGGGCACCACCATCTGTTCACGGAAGAAGTGAGGGGTGTCGAGGAACAGATTATAGTGCTGCACCTTCCAGAGCAGATCTGACTCGAAGAAGATTAGTGCAAAGGCGATGAGCAGCAAGGCTCCCAGCCATGATAAGTAAGGTACGAATCTTTTCATCGGATGTAATATTGATAATGCAAAGGTACGATTAAGTGAGCACAAAACCAAAGAAAAACAAGAAAAACCTGATATTACTTGCATCGTAATGAAAAAAAGGTTACCTTTGCTAAACTATTTCGCTGCAGCCCGCATAGTCGGCATGGCAGTAATGTATAGTCAGTACGTTCAATAAAGTATCGTAATTTTATTATTTGTTTCAATAATCCCTATAAAATGTATCTAAAAGTGTGTAATTAACCCTTTAAAACATTTTTTAACCAAAAAGAAAAGTCGGTTTGAAAAAAATGCCTTAACTTTACATCGATTTTGTAAAATAGAGGAGATATACTTATCTTATTAATAACATTATTCAATTAACAAACCAATTAAGTTTTAGCTTATGAAAAAGTTTTTTACTCTTGTTGCAATGGCTTTGATGGCCGTTGGTGCAAACGCTCAGGAATTGATCGCTGAGGTAGACTTTACAACTGCTACTGAGTTCACTGGTTGGAATCAGTTCGGTGACGGTCAGGAAGGTTCTGTTGAACTGAAGGCTGGCGAAGGTCTTGCAATCACTGTTGGTTCTCAGACAGGTCAGCTCTGGCAGCCCCAGACAATGGTTATTCCTGATGGAACTTTCAATGTTGAGGAAGATGGCAACTACAAAGTTGTTGTTGAGGCTAAGTTCCCGACCGCAGGTGAACTGCAGATCAACATGGGTACATGGGGAAGCAACGACCAGACTACTGTTCAGGTTCCCGCTTCTGACGATTTCCAGACTGTAGAGATCGAGTTCCCGGCATTTGCTTACACACTCGAGGGTTGCCACCTGCTCTTCCAGAACGGTGACTTCCTTGGAACAACTATCGTGAAGACCGTAAAGGTATTCAACCTCGACGCTGGTGGTCAGGGTGGTGAATCAGAAGGTACTGTTCTTTATGAGAACGACTTCACTGGTATTACCGAGTTCACTGGTTGGAATCAGTTCGGTGACGGTCAGGAAGGTTCTGTAGCTGTTGATCCCGATGGTGTTGCTATCACCGTTGGTTCTCAGACAGGTCAGCTCTGGCAGCCCCAGACTATGATTATTCCTGATGGAAGCTTCAATGTAGAGGAAGATGGTAACTACAAAGTTGTTGTTGTTGCTAAGTTCCCGACCGCTGGTACACTGCAGATCAACATGGGTACATGGGGAAGCAACGACCAGACCACCGTTGACGTACCTGCTTCTGACGACTTCCAGACTGTAGAGATCGAGTTCCCGGCATTTGCTTACACACTCGAGGGTTGCCACCTGCTCTTCCAGAACGGTGACTTCCTTGGAACAACTATCGTGAAGTCTGTTAAGGTTATCGACATGGATGGTAATGGCACTGGTATCGAGGCTGTTAAGGCTAACCAGCTTGTAAACGGCGCTATCTTCAACCTCGCTGGTCAGAAGGTTAACGCTAACTACAAGGGCGTTGTTATCCAGAACGGTAAGAAGTTCATCCAGAAGTAATTCTTTTGAACACACAACCATAAAGGGATTTGCCGAAAGGCAGATCCCTTTTTCTTTGCGCTTTATAGAAAGGTAGGTTTGAAGGTTCAGCTGGGCTGCATAGGCTTGCACAGAAAGTATTGGCTGCAGTATGGATTGGGGCGCAGCAGGGCTTTCAAGCAGCAGCGCCTGGGGTGTAGTAAGGCTTAGCTGCAACAAGGGCTTGTAAGCAGCTGTGCTTGGCTGCAGCAGTGCTTGGGGGCAGTAGGCTGGGCAGCGCAAACTTTCGTTTAGCTGCAGCATTTCTAGTATTCCTAGGTGAACTAGTGCTCCTAGATAAACTAGTGCTCCTAGGTAAACTAGTAGCGCTATAAAAAGCGTTTCAAATCGGGTATAGGCGCATTATCGTTTGCGTATAGGCGCTTAATCGTTTGCGTATAGGCAATCGATTGTAAAACGGCCGTTTTGTCCCTTCATCCTTATGCTTTTGCCCTGTTATCCTTGCGGTTTCGCCCTACAATCCTTATGCTTTCATTCTGCAAGCCTTATGCTTTCTTCTGTTGTCCTTGTGCTATATGAGAACCGTCGTCTTGTCGGTCCTTTGAATATAGATATAAAACAAATGCTCTGCACCGATTGGTGCAGAGCATTGATGTTATAGATGAGTACAATTAACTGTACTTCTCGATTCCGTTGATTACCAACCCGGATTCTGGTGCAGAGCGGGGTTGTTATCCAAGATAGTCTGCGGATACGGGAAGAGGCGATGCTTCTCCTGCCATCCTACTTCGTTACCAGCATCCATAGCCGGATGAGTGTGGAAGAGGAAGAAGCGGCTGTTTGACTCACTACCAAACTCCCAAACAACGTCGTTCAGATCAACACCATCGATATCTGACGGCTTCTCTGAAAGCTTGTCGCAGAGGTTAGGAACAGCTGTACCCTGCTTCTTCAGGTGCTCGAGACCTTCCTGAGTGAACTGGTCGGTATCACCCTGTCTTGTCCAGCGCATCAGATCCTGATAGCGGCATCCCTCGAACCAGAGCTCCCATGCCTTCTCCTTCTTCACAGTCTCCAGAGTAACATTGTCGCTGATGGTCTTAGAACCAGCACGCGTCTGGATCATGTTGACATACTTCTTAGCCTCATCCATCTTACCGTTACGAGCGCAGCACTCAGCATAGTTGAGGAGCACCTCAGCATAACGCATCACGATGATGTTGTTCAGACGGTGAACAGAGCTGTATGTATTTGCACCACCTGCTTCCTCAGCATCGCCAAGGCGGATGACATGCTTCAAAGGAATCCAGAATGACTGGCCATAGTGACCTTTACGTCCTGGCTTGATACCTATCATATTGTTCTTCACCTTATCTGCATGCTTCATAGTAGCCAGCTTGGTATAATAGCGGTCGATGTCAGCAATACCGGTTTCACCATAAATCATATCATCAATGTGAACCAATGTAGCCTTGAAACGAGCTGACTGGTATTCACCATTCTCGCCTAAAGGTTTGATCTGGCCATTGTCGTTCAGAGCGAAGGCATCGCCATACCACTCAGGAACACCGATAGAACCCCAACCAGTAACACCACCGGTGTAATACTGCAGACAAACCTTCTTGAACTTGTCAGAACGGATCTGGAAGGAGTTGGGCTCCATCCAAGTACTGTGGCTGTTCCAACCCTGGTTGATACCATTAACGATAGGACCATACTCAGGAGCAGCAGGATTATATCTTACGTCCATCTCGAAGATCTTCTCCGGGCAACCATCACCCTGGATGTGGAAGAGGTCAGCATATTCGCTACCATCAACCAACGCATACTTATCAGAGTCGATCACCTTCTTCAAAGCAGCCTCAGCCTTTGCGTAATCGCCAGCGAACATATAAGCCTTACCAGCCATTGCATTAGCAAAGCCCTTAGTTACGCGGAATGTTCCTTCCTTGTCGGCAGTTGACGAACGCTCAATCAGGTCGGGAACGGCCTTCTCACATTCCTCAGCCACCCACTGGAAGTAAGCCTGCTGTGTCTTCGGAGCATTCTCAGGAGCTGTCTCGCTATCACTGTTGGTAGGAGTCTCGTCAGCACCAAACACATGATCTACGAAAGGAGGAGTTCCCCAGTAGCAAGCAAGCAGGAAGAAGTTGTATGCACGGAGCACTCTTGCCTCAGCAGCAGCCTGCTTCATGAAATCAGTAGCATCCTCTTTCTCGCCGAAATACTGCAGTACGAGGTTGTCCTGATAAATAGAAAGGTAGAGAGCCTTGTAAAGGTACTCGTAAGCCTCGGTAGTGTGGAGGAAGCGGAACTCATTGATAGCTCCACCCCACTCATGGTCGCCAAAGTACTCACCACCATAGCAAACATCGTCACCGGGGTGGTTAGCCATAACTCTTGCAGGAGTGTAGATACCAGGACCCATAGCACGGCCCAAGGTATTGCACTGGAAGTTCTCATATGCAGAAGCCAGAGCCTGCTGGCAATCCTTATCAGTCTGATAGAAGGTTTCAGTGGTCAGCGTGGCCTTCTGCGGGATGTCGAGCTTTTCCTCACAAGCTGTGAAGCCGAAAGCGACACCAAGCAAAGCAATTATATATAACTTTTTCATAATTTCTTATTCTTTATATTTCAATTTCTGGATTCTTCAATTCTTCAATTTAGAATGCAACATTTACACCAAAGACAATCTTTCTGGATGAAGGATAGTTACCATTATCCCAACCACGAGAAGCACCACTGTCGAAAGATGCAGTCTCAGGATCAGCACCAGGATAGTTGGTGATCATGAAGAAGTCGTCGAGAGAAACGAAGAGACGGAGCTGGCTGATGAGAGCCTTCTTGGTCAGAGCTGCAGGGAATGTGTAACCCAGCTGGATCTGCTTGAACTTGAAGTAAGCGCCGCTGAATACGTTAGCTGAAGAACTGAAGAAGATCCAGTCAGAAGCAGCTGTTCTCATGTCAGGATACTTACCCAACTGAAGGGTCTTGTCGATAATCTTACCGTCTGCATCCTTGGTCTCAATCCATCTTGAAGAATCCTTCCACCATACATCCAGACCGTTTACACGTGGACGGTCGGCAGAAACCATCAAGTTATAGATCTTGTTGCCAGAAGCACCTGTACCGAATACGGTGAAGTCGAAGCCCTTGTACTCAAGGTTAAGGGTAAGACCGTAGGTGAACTTAGGAATACCAGAACCGAGGTCAACCATATCCTCCTCAACGGGAGCTTCTGTGAGACTACCATCCTGTGCAAGATACTGAGCACGGCCAGTCTCTGGGTTCACACCCTCATACTGATAACCGCGGAAGTACCAAATAGTATGACCTTTCTCGAAGGTTGACTTCACTTTCTGGTTGAAACCGCTGATACCACCCTGTGAATAACGAGGCAGCATATCGTTCACGGCCTTAACCTCATTCTTCAACGGGTTGAAGTTAGCAACGATGCTGTACTTGAAGTCGCCGATATTGTCGCGCCAGCCGAGGTCGATATCGAAACCGGTATTCAGGATCTCACCAGAGTTAACGGTTGCAGAGCTGAAACCAAGCTCAGGCAGCGGAGAGATATTTACGAGCAAGTCCTTAGTAACCTTACGATACCAGTCAACGTCCAAAGACAGACGGTTGTTCAGGAAGCGTGCGTTCAAACCAAGGTCAATCTGCTCAGAGGTTTCCCAAGTAAGGTTGGGGTTAGCCATACCTGAAGGCTGTGCACCTTCAACAGCAGCATCACCTGTAGCACCCTCACCTGTGAAGTAGTAGTAACCACCAAGGGTAATTGTCGGGTTGTACTTGTAACCACTCAGGATGTTCACGTTACCGTTGCGACCCCAAGAAGCGCGGAGCTTCAAGAAGGAAACAGCGTCGGTGCTAACGGCGTTCTTGAAGAACGGCTCGTTGCTGATGGTCCAAGCTGCAGAGAATGAGGGGAAGTAACCCCAGCGGTTATCCTTGCTCAGCTTTGAAGAGTCGAAAGCATCAGCACGGAAGTTAGCCTGGAGGTAGTAGCGGTCAGCGTATGAATAAGACAGACGGCCGAAGTAAGAGAGCTCAGTAGCATCACCCGGAGTGTTACCAGCCTTGAGGTGAGCAATACCGTTGTCGTTCAAACAGTCGATGTAACGGAAGTTAGGAGCATGGTCACCCTTCAGAATGAAGTTTGTATCTGAAGAAGAAGCATTGGTGTTGTCCCAATGGTTCTTGGTGAATGACATACCAGCCATGGCGCCAACATTGTGCAGACCGAACTGCTTGTTGAAGTTGGCGAAGTTCTCCCACTGATAGTAGATACCTGCATTGGTGTTTGCAGAGATAGAATAGGTCTCAGCCTTAGCCATAGAAGACAGGAAGTAAGGCTCGCTGTAGTTATGACCGTTGCTCTGAGTGATGCGATAGCCAAGACGAGAAGTAATGGTCAGGAAGTCGAACGGCATCAGGTTAGCGGCCAAAGATCCACGAACGTTCACACCTTCGTTTGTTCCCATAGCGCGGTCGCGCTGTGCGAGTGGGTTACCTGTTGCTTCCTCAATATACTTAGAAGTACCGTACCAAACGGGGTGTTCTGCTGTGTATTCTGCAGGCAGTGGAACGAATCCGTGATTTGCAGAATTCCAAGCATCTGCTACGTTCTGACCGAAGTCTGCCTCATTGTAGATGTAAGCAGGAGTCAGCGGGTCGATAGAAACCACAGCGTTCAGGAATGAACCGTAACCATTACCCAGTGACTTTCTCTTCCACTTCTCGATAGAGGTGTTGCTTGAAACGCTCAACCACTTGTAGAACTTGTAATCAGCATTGAGCTGACCAGTGAAGCGCTTGTAAGTATCCTTGCTGCCCTTTACGATACCATCGTTGTCGAAGATACCGATACCAGCCAACATGTGACCCTTTTCGTTACCACCCTCAACGGTGATGTTGTGCTGGAGGCTCCAGCTGTTTCCGAATACCTCGTCGTACCAGTTGGTATCGAATCTCGGAGAACCAGTTTCTGAAGTAAGACCTTTGCCTTCTGCATCCCATCCGTAGTAACCATTGTTAACAAGCTCAGTTTCGGTCATGTCACCCAGGTACTTGTGATACTCGATGTAATCCTTAGCACCGAAGAGTTCAGACTTCTTACCGAGGCTCTGGCTAGCGGCCTTGAAGGTATAAGAAACTCTTGCCTGGCCCTTAGAACCGTTCTTGGTGGTGATCAATACAACACCATTACCAGCCTGAGCACCATAGATAGCTGCAGAAGCACCGTCCTTCAACACCTCGATAGACTCGATGAGTGAGGGATCCAGATACTGGATGTTGTCAACCTTCAGACCATCAACGATGAGCAGAGGACCAGTGTTACCACTGTTAGAAGAATAACCACGAACGCGGATCTCAGCGCCACCACCAGGTGAACCGCTGTTGATGATCTGCACACCTGATACCTTACCCTGGAGAGCAGCACCTGCATCCGGAGTACTCAGGTTCTTGATGTCGTCACCCTTTACAGATGCAACGGCACCAGAGAGGTCACTCTTCTTCTGTACACCGTAACCGATCACAACCACGTCGTTCAACGTTGTGTTGTCTTCCTGCAGTGCGATGGTGATGTTGCTTCTACCACCAACGTTTACAGTCTGGGTTACGTAGCCCACATAAGAAACTGCTAACTGAGCGTTGGAAGCTGCATTAACCGAGAACTTACCATCCATATCGGTGATAGCACCCGTGTTTGTTCCAACTACTTTCACTGTTGCACCGATAATCGGTTCACCAGCTTCATCATTTACTATTCCCTTAACTACGCCCTGAGCCCATGCTCCCATTGGAAGCAAACAGAGCAAGAATAGTAATACTAACGGCTTTTGTAACGATTTAAAGTTCATCATGTGAAATTTAAAGATTAATTAGTATTATTATTATTTGCTAAGTGTTCATGATTCGTCTGCAAAATTACATCATTAATTATTAATGAGTGTTTCAGTTTGTAACGAAAACTTTATCAAATATTTCATTTATGATACAAATGTAGAAATATGCGCATAATTCTGTATCAAAAATGCCACCATACCTTCGATTTCATCGTGATTATAGATAAAGAATACTTTCGTTTCCCATGTTGAAAAGTAGGTCGAGAATGCTCAAATTGGGTTGAAATCCCCACTTCTTTTGATACACCTGATAATAGGTTTGAGGGGTGAATGTCTCATCAGGGATGGGGTTTTTGGGGCGGATGACGTCTCTGAAATTGAGAATTGAAAATTGAGAATTGAAAATTGGAGAATCAAAACTATTCTCCTTCCTCCTTCCTCCTTCCTCCTTCCTCGAAGGAATATAATTCTCGGTGAACTGGATATTAGGGTGGATATCTAGCAGTTCGCACATCTTATGGGTGATGGCCATGTTGAAATCAAAGAGGTTCTCCCAGCGATCCTCAAAGAACGGCTTCAGGTCGTCCACATAGTAATCAAAGAAAGGACTGTCGCCATAGGCGCTCATCAAGGCGTTCCAGTGCAGATGCCGCCAGTTGCCATGGTTACTGATGCGTATATCGGTAATCAGTCGTGAGCAGCCCTCCCCTTTCTCCTGCGTATGCTCCACCGGAATACTCAGCGTCTGCAGTCCGTTGGTGGTGGCAATCACGCATCGGTTGCGGTAGGTCTGCTTGACGAAGCTCTCACACCTTTCTATATATATAGTATCGAACCTGTTCAGTTTCTGATACCACTGAACAGGTCCGAAATAGGTTGTTGATAATAAAGCTGTAACCATCTTTATTTTTTCGAGGAGGGAGGAAGGAGGAGGGAGGAAGGAGAAATGTTTCAAGAACAAGTGACTTTGTATATGACTACAGTATCTCAGTGCTATTCTCCTTCCTCCCTCCTCCTTCGTCCTTCCTCGGAATTTACTTTATCTTATCCACCCACTTAAACAGTCGGTTCCATCGAACGCCACTGAACCCACCGCGATCGGGATCGCTGCTCCACCACACAAAGATAGGCTTGCCCACGATATGGTCCTCGGGCACGAATCCCCAATAACGCGAGTCGGCTGAGTTATGACGGTTATCACCCATCATCCAGTAGTAGTCGAGCTTAAACGTGTATTCATCCGTTTCCTTACCGTTGATGAAGATCTTACCGTTCTCCACCTTCAGCTCATTACCCTCGTAAGCACGGATGGGGCGCTCATATACAGCAATGTTCTTCATGTTCAGCTTGATGCTCTTGCCCTTAGCAGGAATCCATACCGGACCGTAGTTATCTCGTGTCCAGCCTGTATTTCCATTCCTGGGATATACCTCGCCGGCAGGTGCATCGGTATTCAGTCGGATGCTCTCCACGATATCCGTCCTGCTTTCCAAGCCCTTCTTGGCAGCGGCCGTCAGCGGCATGGTGCCAAGCTGGTTCAAATCGCGCAGCTGTTCGGTGCTGATACCGTATTCCTGCATCACCTCTTCGGGAATCGACTGCTTCAGCTTCACATAATAAGAATACTGCACATTATCCGGTTCCTTATTGGCCTTTCCGTCGAGATATACGATATGATCCTTGATCTGAAGTGTTTGTCCGGGCAGACCCACGCAGCGCTTTACATAGTTCTCGCGGCGGTCGGTAGGACGAGTGGAGATGGTTCCCATCTTCAAGCCCTGACCGTTTTCGCGCAGATAAGCACTACCCATGGCGTACACCTTCTGATACAGGTCGTATATCAACGTATCCGACATGGCTGAGAAATCCGGATTACCATATTTCTCGGTATAGAGCATCTGTCCGTAGTCGTAGGCCAAGCGGTAATACTCGGTCTGATAAGGCTGTTCCGTACAGATGGTATCACCGGCGGGATAGTTGAACACCACGATATCGTTCAGCTTCACGTTACCCAAGCCCTTTATTCTTCTGTATTCCCAATGGGGCCATTCGATATAGCTCTTGCACTCAATCACCGGCAGCGTATGCTGGGTAAGAGGCATGGTAAGCGGAGTCTGCGGGATGCGCGGACCATATGACACCTTTGATACGAAGAGGTAATCGCCCGTGAGCAATGATTTCTCCAATGAAGAAGAAGGGATTACGTAGTTCTGGAAGAAGAACTGATTGATGAAATACACGGCCACGAGGGCGAACACCAATGCATCCACCCACGACATGACGAACTTCACCGGTCCTTCACTCTCTTTCCACCACTGCCACTTGATCTTCTTGGTGATATAGATATCAAAGATGAACGGCACGGCCAGCAGTCCCCACCAGCTCTTCACCCAGTAGAGGAACAGCAAGAACAACACCAATACGACAATGAACTTGGCCCATTGCACCTTCGGATTCAGCTTCTTCTTTGTCTTGTCAATCATTGTTTATTTATTTTTAGAGGAGAGAAGTGAGAAGCAAGAAGCAAGAGATTAGCATTATTCGCTTGTACTATTCTCATTCCATATTCCTCACTCCACAATCCACAAATTATTTAGAACGGAAACATATCTGATATGGTAAGCAGTCCCTGATGGTTCTGCGTATATTCAGCTGCCAGCACCGCGCCTAAGGCGAAACCACGGCGTGAATGCGCATCATGAGTGATGGTAATCAAATCCTCCTCGCTGTTATAGCTGATGGAATGAATGCCCGGCACCTCTCCTTCGCGAATGCTGGTGATGGGAAGCTGGTTGGCCTCTACTTTACCGCAACTGCTTACAGAACCATCAGGATTTACCACCTTATCCACACACCAATCGTTCTTGCGGTCAAGATTCTCGATGATCTGCTCAGCCAGTGTGATGGCTGTTCCACTGGGATGATCCAGCTTGTGTACATGGTGCACCTCTTCCATCTTCACATCATACTGTGGGAACTGGTTCATGATCTTAGCCAGATAGCGGTTCACGGCCGAGAAGATGGCCACGCCCACCGAGAAGTTAGAGGCCCAGAACAGCGTATTACCCTCTTCCGTACACATCCGCTTCACGTCATCACCATGTTCCTTCATCCAACCGGTAGAACCCGATACCACCTTCACACCCTTGGCAAAAGCCTTCAGGTAGTTGCCATATGCAGCCTGCGGAGCGGTAAACTCAATGGCCACATCAGCTGAAGCGAAGGCCTCGCTCTCAAAGTCCTCCTGGTTGTCGATATCAATGATACTCACAATTTCATGGCCACGGCTTTTGGCGATCTCCTCGATCATCTTTCCCATCTTTCCGTAGCCGATTAATGCTATTTTCATTTCCTTTTTCTGATTATGTTTTGCAAAAGTAGTGTAATTCAAGCACATGACAAAATAATACATTGTTTTTTAACAATTTTAGAGGGAGGAAGGAAGATCAAGGAGGAAGGAGGAGGGACGAAGGAGGAGGGACGAAGGAGGAAGGAGGTATGCTTCGGATTCGGTGGCGCGGTGGCGCGGTGGCACGGTGGCGCGAGATATGCTTTAAGTACAAGTGGTTTGATCATGTATACTGTATATGAATACTATATCCCTGAGGTATTCTCGTACCCCCGCGCCTCCGCGCCCCCGTACCCCCGAAACTAAAAAGTATTCTCCTTCCTCCCTCCTCCTTCGTCCTTCCTCCTCCCCAACCCCGCGGGGTTGGGGTATAAAATGTAGCAAAAAAGGTTGGATTTTGTAGAACTGCCTAAAAATAAGTCTTTTAGCTATTGCGGGAACAAAAAAATGATATATATTTGCATAGAAAAGATAAAAAGATAATAACAGCATACTCCCGTGAGGGAAGAAGAGATAATAGTTAACCAAGTTTAGTTGGGATATTTGTTAGTAATTACAAATGTGTGTTATGCAAATATTTGGTTAATGAACAACTATTCAAGTGTAAATAATGGTATATGACTATAAGGGATTTGTCGTGAGACAGGTCCTTTATTTTTTGTTTGTTGTAGCCTCCACGCATTTCTCCGTTGTTATTGCCAGGCACAAAGAAGCAAAAGGGGATTTTGTGAGGATTTGTAATATTGCAGAATAAAAAATGCTCCGCTAATACGTCTAATGAACTGATGGCCAGCAGATTGTTGGCGGAGAAATTTGAGTGGCCTTGTTAGACCCACTTATCAGCCTAGTTACACCTACTTATCAGCCTGGTTAGACCCACTTATCAGCCTGGTTGAAGAGCGTTATAAGCCTTGTAGGAATTAGGTTTGTTATCGCTTAGATGGGGATAAAAGAATCCTCCGCCACGAATCTTCTGGTAATCATGTGATTACACTAAAATGGCGGAGGATTATGTAATTACTTATGATTTTATCGTAATTGTTTGGTGATTCGATGAAAAACCTTATTTTTGCGCCAGAAAGTCGCTTGAAAAAGTGTATGGTTTCCATAAAAAGTCGCTTGAAAAAGTGTATAAAACAGTGAAGGGGGCATGTAGCCCCCTTTTGTCTGTCTCTCAAATTTTCATATTGCCTTTTTATTCTTCGTCGCCCCAAAGGTTGTTGGTATCTTCACCCCATGTATCGCCAAACACTTCTTCGTCGAAGATCAAGTTGTTTTCCTTGGCACCGATTTCTTCAGGAGTGATATGTCCTGTAGAGTCTGTGTTCAGCAAACTCTCAGTATTTGTAATATACTGCTCAACAACCGGTTTTACATATAACTTTTTCATTCCTGCTATCCTCTCCTTCTTACTTAATAATAACTTTCTTTCCATTCACGATATATATACCCTTGGTAGAGGGTGCAGAAACTTTCACACCCTGAAGAGTATAGATACCCTCCTGAACAGTCTCTACATTCACATTCTTGATTCCTGTGGTAATACCTAGATTATTGTCTTTTATCAATGGCCAAATCATACCATATTTCTCAACATCGTAGTCGAAAACAAGAGAAGCTTTTGCCCCTGCTTCAGTTGTGTATGGATCATAGCCATCATATAAAGAAATGTCTTTACCTGCCAAAGTCTGAGTTGGTGTCGGCCCCTCCTCTGGTCCCTCATCGGGATTGTCGAATTTCGTAATTGGCAAACTCAGGAATGCTCTGTTATCAGGCATCGTACAATGTGTTAAACGTACGAATTGGTGAGATGTCTTGTGCATGGCGAAATTACGATGCGTGAACGGACGGCCGTTAACATTAATTGCACCTGTTTCAGCATCGGGGTTATCTTGGCTTACAGGACCAACAGCAATTCCGTGCACTGCGGGAGCAAGGTAATTAGATGTGGCATCTCCTGCTTTACCCATAGTATAATGATATTTATCAGGTTCTCCATCAGGATCTCCAAAATAGAACACCGACTGAACGTTAGGATTTGCGTTAACATCACTTGTCTTTATCACATAATCACTAGTAGAAATCAACAGCATTCCCGTTTCTGTAGGAACCTGATCTATTGCCTTCAAAATCAGTGTACCGTTTGTGTCATATCCTTTAGCATTCTTTACAGCATACTTATAATCCGTTACTCGGAAAGCTACGATACCTTTAGGCAGACTGTAAGGAGTAGCTGTACTATAGGTCATATACACATTACCGGTAATCTCTATCTCACGCTTAGATTCTATCTTGGCAAACTGCTGCCAGCCGTTAGCAGGAGCATATTTAGTATTACCACCATTAGGATCATGATAATAGCCATCAACATTACCTTCTCCATACGACTCTATTGCACCGAAACCATATTGACCCCATGAACCTGGATCCTGTGTATTAGGCTTTGCATAGATTACGTTTCCTTGATCATCCTTGATTTCAATACCATCCTTGAAAGAATTAAGGTCTGCCTGTTTGAAAGCCATTCCCTTCTTCCATTCACCGGCGTAATAGTCAAAATTCTCCTCTGCGAAGTGGAGTGTTGCCATTTCGCTACCCTCTGCAGTTTGTCCTTCCATAGAATGGAAGTCGAAAGCATTATACTCACAAATCAACAGACGATCAGAAGGATCCACGTTTAAATATATATGCTTGATATGATCGCTCTGCTGAAAAGCAGTACTTTTGATGACCAAAGGCTTAGGATTCGTGTCAACAAAAGTTACTACTTCCAAATTCTGGCATGAAGAAAATGCTTCTGCTTCTATCAGTTCTACGCTGGATGGAACAGATAGATTCCTGATACCCGTATCTTTAAAAACAGAATTAGGTAAAGTCTGTATCCGGCATCCATCTTGGAAAGTAACAGTTGTAAGGTGTTGTGTTGCATCATTTCCAGTCCCTTCTTTTCCAGCTTGATTAAACATACCACTACCCAACGCTGTTACTTGATTCTGGATATTTACCGTTTCAAGATGAGTAATATTGTTTCCTAATTTTGAACCAGTAAAATCTCCGGCACTCAAGGTAAGAGTCTTCAAATTGGAACAATCACTACACAACTGACCTGCCATCGCACCTGTTGCGTAATTAGAGGTAATAATCTCTTCAACATTATTCCCCCAGTAGTCAAACTTCATCTGGGTGTAGTCGTATTCGCCATCGCCACTCGAAACTGGTTGCCATGAACCATTTGTATATTTATAGACAGTACCTCCTACTATAGCTTCTGAGTAGTCTGGTGCAGAGGTGTCTGCATTCATCTCATCCTCATCGGCAAACAACGTTACACTATTTTTTTTATCACCATCATTATAATTCAATTGGTTCCATCCTAGTGTAGTTGTTTTCTCTACTTTATAGTAAACGTATGGGGCGCCTGTTCCTGAAATTGGCACTTTGTAATACCATCCATCCCCAACTTCACCATTATGAGATTCTTTATTAGTATCATCAAACCATCCATCAGCATTTTGAAAGCAACCTGGAGCTGCTGAATTGTAGTCATCCTCTGTTGCTGGAACCCAAGAAACAACCGGTGGATTCTGACGTTCTTTTTTCCACAGAGTTCCATTAACTACACAAAGGCTACCTTCACTCGCTTGAGAATTGTCCCTGGCAGTCGTCGTTTTATACAAACTATATTCAGCAGAAGATGTGGTACTCTTGATAAACTTGGCCTCAGCCATATCTACCTTCTTCTGAGTAGCACAATTTTTACTTTGTAAAGTGCTGAGATCAGATGCATTGAATTTACCAACAAAAACAATTTCATCAACCTTCAGTGAATTAAGCTGATCTGTAGTTGCATTATTCAGATAAGTAGCGAAATCGCCAGCATTTTCCGACGTTACGATTACTTTTCCTGGTGTAGACGTGTCAATAGTTACGCCTGCCCACATTCCCTGCGGCAGCACCATTCCGATCATACATACGGCGATTAAAAGAAATAGCCTTTTCATGATTCTTTAATGTTTTATGTTATTATAAGTTTATTGATATTCTAATTTACCTAACTCTTTTTGCTTTGCAAGTTCACTTTCGTGTAACTTTTCTAGATATGGCCTTTTGCCTTTACGAATAGAATGGATTTAACTCCGTCTTTCTTTTCAACTTGGATTTCTTTACTTGAGGCTCCCTATTATATTAAATAATGTGGAAGTCGATACTTGAGAAGTCCGTTTGCGTACACAACGCATTTTTCAGTTTGTGCGAAAATCGGCGCAAAAGTACAACAAGTTTTCTAAATCACCAAATAAATTTCGGTAAAATCTAACCAAAAATCACATTTTATTCAAATAAGCACCCTATTTACAACAATTCATAACCACAACATCACCTTTACATCGACAAAAGCATAGCTCGGTTTTCATGCATCCAACGTGAGGATTTTCTTAAGAATCAGCGAGATGGTTAAGATCTGTGTGAAGTTTTATGCCCCTCAGAAAGAGATAGTTTTTCACACAGAAGATTTTTTTCACACAGAAATCACAGAAATCACAGAAAGGCTTCGCCAGCCATGCGGATTGTATTCACGTTATCCACCAAGATAAAATTTCTGTGAGTTCTGTGAGTTCTGTGTGAGGTAACCCGCAAGAGAATTTGTCTAATTTGTCTAATTCGTAGAGAAGAAAGGGAGAAACTGCCACAGTTTACGCCGGAAACTGCCATAGTTTGGAGAAGAAAGTGCCATAGTTTATAGTAGAGTACAGAACAGCTACCCTATCCTATACTGATATAGGTTGACACATTTTGTAACTTTGTAACATTGCAACATTGTAACATTAAGCTTGTTCCAACAATGTTCCAACATGAAGTCGCTTATAAATTGTTGGAATTTGTGTGGAGAAATCTCATGCTTATAAGTATAATAATTTTATATTAATATATAATATATATATTATATATATAATATAATATATTATTTTGCACCTTTTCTACCACCTTAATGTTACAATGTTGCAAAGTTACAAAGTTGCGTTTTTGACAAAAAAACGGAGCCTGTCATCCCGACAGACCCCGACTCACAATTAACTCAAGTATTGAAAAGCTATTTACTTCTATTAAAATTTCAGTCTATTACATAAAACATAATTAACAAAAACATTAAATTTAATAATTTACCCTATTCGCAATATATAAATTTGAGTTATTTCTTTACCAGTCACCCCAGAGATTATTCTCTTTGGCTGTTACTTCGATATCCTCGTTAGGATCATCAATGTAACCATTGAAATTCGGGTCACCGTTATTTTGGTTAGGATCCTCGGTTCCAAACTTACTGGCATTGCCGCCAACGAGACCTTGCGGATCTACTTTGCTTGCACCACAAATCACCTCGACCGTCTCAGCATCATAGATCTCTGAAACCGGTCTTACATATATCTTTTTCATTTCTTTTATTCTCTCAATTAACGTACTACAATCTTTTTACCATTCACAACATACACGCCTTTCGACAAACCTTCCAGGGAAGCATTGTTCTCACGAACAGCCTGTCCGCTCAGGTTGTATACCACGCCATTATTCTTACTGCTCTCGTTTACGGCAGCACTCTCAACAGCTGTGGTAATGCCGAAGTCGTCTTCAATGATATCTGTAAAGCCAAGATCCATGGGCTTTGCATAAGAGTTGGAACTTTCATCTGTCTTTCTCACGACGGACGTGAAGGCAGTCCATTTATCCTTCAGCTCTACTCTTGTAATATAGAAGCCGAGTGTAGAAACATCACCTTTCTTGATACCCAAGAAGAATGTATTGGCAGGAATATCTGTCAGCTTGTAAGTTCCTCTGAAGGTATAAGCCTTCTTCTCAATGGGTTTAGGCTCCGAACCTCTGAGATTTCCATTCACCAGGTCACCCTCTACAGTTTCCAAGTTCGCTCCGCTTGCAATCTCACCATTGGCAGCAGTTACATCCACACCAGCAATGGTACGATAAATTGGCTCGCTACCTGATTTGGTTGTAGTAACGGGCACACTACGAACTCCCGGATGAATCATATAAGGTCTTCCTGTCTTGACATAAACATCTTTCTTCTTGTCCTTAACCGTAGGCTCCTTCAGGAAGGTCACTGTACGGATTATCTGGCCATCAGCATTTTCATGCTGATTTACATAAGAGAACTCACGCACATCTGTGCCTACACCATAAGTTGTGATTACCTGATTGTAGGTCATATCGAAGGGGAACACAGCTGAGTACCAGCGGCTCTCAACCAAACGACCCTCGTTCCAAATCTTTTTCTCAAGATCAGCTGCTGCAAGCATAAAGTTGCGCCAACCAGCATAATCACCGCAGGCTCCATATTCAGGTTTACCGCTACTACCATAACCTGCGGCAAACTTACCATTACCATTACGGAAATACCTACATCCATCAGCCATCTTTACATACTTCACATCACCATTGACTGGTTTGAAGAATTCCATCTGGTTAGGGTCAACACCTTCATACTCTCTTAAAATACTCTGAATCGTGCCATAGTTTGATTCAAAAGCATACGTACTATTCAACCATTCATCCTTAATTCTGGAATCGTTGAGTGCTCTCAGATAGGGATTCATGTATCTCTGCTTTGCCACATCATTGTTTGGAATGTGCAGTTGAAGAGGAGATGGCGTCGCATTGTTAATATGTGATGTACTTTTCCAATCCTTGGGAACTACAGTTCCTGTTTTATTACAATTGAAGTTGTAGGTCTCTTCCTCATTGAATGCGCCATCCTGGATTTTAACGTTATCACCCAGCACATACACATCAGTCATGCTTTTATTGTACTGGAACGCACTTTTACCAATATAAGTAACATTAGCAGGAATGGTTACCGAAGTTAATGAGGGGTTATAGGCAAATGCATTCTCCTCAATTCTCTCCAATGTGTTAGGAAAGTGTATGGCCTCAAATGAAGGCGCCTTATCATTGGTATCGCCTGCAAACGCACTCACACCGATTCTTTTAACACCTTCAGGTATTCTTACAGTAGTAAGATTCTTTGCATTCATGAAAGTCTTATCAGGAATCTCTATATAATTAGAAAGACCTGTCTCGTCCTTCTCAAGCATGTAAACAGTCTTAATATGCGTGTTATCCATGAACATTCCCTTATCGTTATCAAGGCGCGGTATTTTATCTATGTTCCTTGGAAACACATATGTTTCGAGAGATTTCAGTTTATCGAGTGCCATAAACGCCAGACTGCTATAGTTTTTCAGTTGAGCATCTGCCATATCTAACGTCTTTAGCTGTGTGAAAAATGGCGAATTAGAACGATCTCCTGTGATTTGATACACATCAGAATCGCTTAATTTGTAACTTCCTTCAGATACAATCGTCACAGAGGTTGCATTCTTAACGTCTGAAGGCAACGAGCTCCAGCTGTAGGTGGCATCAGAAGAACTGCTAAATGTCAGAACGTAAGATCCTGAAGCAATCTTCTCATACTTGATTCCAGCTTGTGCCTCAGTTATCCCAACAAGGCACATCAACAATAGTAGTAAATACTTTTGCATCTCAGTTGATAATAAGTTTTAGTACTCAGTACGAGTAAATAGTTTATAAAAGTTTTGCTCTATTATAAAAATGAGCGAATAGTTGATAATATGTTAGCGCACACACCCCGAGGGGTAGTAGCTGTTAGAAAATCGGGTGCAAATGTAGAATTTGTTTTTGAAACTTCCAAATAATGGGCGCAAAAAAAGCCTACAAAAACCCTACATTCTACAAATGAATACCCTATTTTCTACAAATGAAGCACATCACACGTTAATTTTAGGTGTATTATTTGTTGTTTCCGTACACAAATTTCATAACGGAAAATGCAGAAAAAGATCGGAAAAACGGGAAAAACGCGAGCAAAAACAACCTTGATTTCCCGCAGATAATGATTTTTTTGTCCCGCAGAAATCGCAGAAATCGCAGAAATTTTAATTAGCCTATATAATGTCAAGTTGACTATCTGCAAGGCAGGCGAAGTTATTTCTGCGATTTCTGCGATTTCTGCGGGACAATTAAAAAGAGTGTGTGGTATAACATATCTGCGGGAAATAGTAAATCTGTGAGATGGTAAAGATCTGTGTGACCTTCTTTGGCTCAATCTACCTCATGAATCCTTTTCTTCGGATGTGGATGCATGTTCGAGTTCACTCGGATAGCAGCCATACTCCTCCTTGAAATACTTGGAGAAGATCTTGGGACTGTTGAAGCCCACCTCGTAAGCCACCTGCGACACCAGCTTTGCCGGATCGGCCATAAGAATCTGGTGAGCACGGCGCAAACGCAGTGTGCGGATGAATACCAGCGGCGTCTGACCGGTGATAGCCTGCAGTTTGCGGTTCAAACCTGTTCTATGCATACCTAATTCGTTGGCGAGCTGATCGACGTTGAAATCGGGGTTTTCCATATTCTTGCTCACCGCCTCGATAGCCTTTTGCAACAGCTGCTCGTCAACAGTAGTGATAGTAATCTCCGATGGCTCTATTTCCGGGTTCAGACGGAATTTCTTGCGTTTCTCCACCCCTTGCTCAAGCTGCTGACGGATTCTCAAGCGCAACACCTCAAAGTTAAACGGCTTCGTGATATAGTCGCTGGCACCTAACTGCAAGCCCATTAGCTCGTCTTCTGCCAAGGCCTTAGCGGAGAGAAGAATGATAGGTACATGACTGATGTTCACATCGCTCTTGATGGTTCGTGTAAGCTGCAAACCATCCATGCCCTCCATCATCACGTCGCTTATCACCAAGTCGATATCCGTGTTCCGCATAATCTCTAACGCCTGACCGCCCTCTGTGGCCTGGAAGATGGTATAGTCGGCCGACAACACACTGGTCATATACGACAGCATGTCGGCATTGTCCTCCACAATCAGCAGATTCTTCTTTTCATCAGTCTTCTGCTCCTGAGGTTTCTCTTCAGGCTCTGTAACGGCAGTCTTTTGCGTCTCTGGAAGCAAAATGGTAAACACAGCCCCGCTCGGCTCATTATCGCCAGCCTTCACCGTTCCACCATGCAGTTCCACATAATGCTTCACGATATTCAGTCCTAAGCCGCTGCTGCCCGTGTTCGTGGCACCCCTCTTCGACATATAATAACGCTCGAATAGTCGGTCGCGGTTCTCCTTAGGAATACCCTGTCCGTTATCAATCACCTTGATCTGCACCATTCCATCGGCACCTTCGGCAATATCCACCTCGATAGCACCTCCGTCGGGAGTGTACTTAAACGAGTTCGACAGCAGGTTATTGATCACCTTACTTATCTTATCCGCATCCACCAGCATCGGCAGTTCATCAACAGAGCTGTTCACCATGAACTGCATCTTACGTTGCTGGGCCATCAGCTGGTACGACTCACACTCGTTCTTGATGAGTGCCACCAAGTCGGTTGTATCCAACGACAGCACATCATTCGAGCTACCCAATCGCTGGAAGTCGAGAATCTGGTTCACCAGCGAGAACAGTTGATGCGCGTTTCTGTTCACCACCTCGAGCACCTTCTTCGTAGGCTCCGGCTGCTCTTGGTTCAACAGTTCCTCCACAGGCGTCATAATCAAGGTGAGCGGCGTACGCAGGTCGTGACTCACATTCGTGAAGAACCGCACCTTCATGTCGTTCATCTCCTGTTCGCGCTGCGCCTCCATCTTCATGTCGCGCAGTTTCTTCTGATACCTCTGGCGACGGCGGAAGAAGTTCAGGAAGGTAATCAGGGAAGCAACGATAATACCCAGATAGCACAGCCATGCCCACCAAGAGTTCCAGAACGGCTGTCTTACATGTATCGACAGCATGTCGTATTCCTCCCACTCATCCTCCTTATACACCTGTCGGCGCACCTTCAGCTTATATCTTCCTGGCGAGAGGTTCGACAGGCGTACGATGTAGTTATCCATCGGTATCCACTGGTCTGACTGTCCTTCCAACTGGTAGTAATACAAGCTGCTCACCACCTGCTGGAAACCACGTGGACGACACTCGAGCATGATGTTATTCTCGTTGAAATCGAGCTCCAGGTCCTTCACGTAGATAATATCACTATGGAAAGAAAGCATGCGCGAGGGATCAGCAGGAAGCACCTCCTGGTCATTGATTCTCAGCGAGGTGATCAGCGGACTCTCCTTGGTACTGGTCTTCTTCAGCAATTCCGGCAGTTGGTTGGTGTCTATCAGGAAATAGCCCTCGCTGGCACCTGAAAGCAACCTTCCGTCTTTGAGTTTGATCAGCGCCTTGGCGTTATAGTAAGGAATCGTTCCGTAGTAGCCTCCGCGGTAACAATACAGCTGGAACGAAGGAGTGGCCTCATTCACCACAATCACGCGCACCATACCTAAATCGGTAGTACACCACACATCGCCATTATTGTCTTCAGCGATTCCGTTGATGCCATATCGTGCCAGTTGGTCCACCCGATAGGCCTTCTTGTTATGGATATCGTAGATATGCACCTCTGAATGGTTCCTATGACTCACCATCCACAGCCAACCGCGGTGATCGATGGTCAGCGTCTTCGCTCCCGCAGCGATACTTGGGTTCTCTCCGAAGAGTTCCATCGGCACCGGTTCCATCTTCAGTGTACGAGTGTCGATAGCCATCAGATACTGTCCTGAAATGCCATACACCTTACCTTTGTAATAAGCCAGCTGCATCATCCAGATAGCCCCCTCGTACACCGATGCGGTATTTCCCGTTACCGGGTCAACCATCCACAAGCCTTGTCCGAGTAACGATACAAACAACCGTCCCTGGTTATCCTCCACCATCGAGAAAGGCGACATACCAGGGAAGAACACCCTGCCGTCGCTCGCATACAGGCCCTTGCCATACAAGCCGGTCCATACCCTTCCCCTCGAGTCCTGGTACACCATCGTGGCTGCTGTTCCCGGATAGCGGTTCTCTAATATCTCGTGTGTGGCATCAGCGCTCACATGGTAGATACCGTTATCCTCGGTGCCCAGCCAGAATGTGTTGTCGCCGGCATCAGCCAGAGCTATCACATCCTCATACATATATTGTGTAGCAGGAACAGCCACATGGTACATCCGGTAACTGTTCTCCTGATGACTATACAGCGCCATGCCCATCTTATGGTAAGTAATAATCACCAAGTCTTTCTTCTTGTCGAGATAGATATGTTGTATATGACTATTATGCAAGTCGTCCTGCTTACCGGTTGTGGCATTCAGGTGCTTGATCATTTCACCGTTCTTCTCATATTCATAGATACCGTCGTTCGATGTTCCCACCAGCACATGCCCGTTAGGCATCTTATCAATGTCAACAATCATCGAAGGCACCTCGTCGAGCGTCCTCCACTGCTTTTTGCCTCGGTCATAGCGGAAACAATGCAGACTGTTGGAGAAGAACACGCTTCCCGAGCCGTCACGACTCACAAACGTACTGTTGTAATAAGAGGGTTCGGGAACCTGAGCAACCTTGCTCACCTTTTTCTGTGCGAAAGACACCGAGTAGATATACTTGGTGGTCACCACCAGAGCCTCATGCTCGTTCGTTTCAATCTCCATGATGTCCCCAGCCGACTTCGGTAATATATATAATAAGGTGTGTCCTTCCTTGAAATCGCGCATATACACCTTATTATTATATCCTATCCACACACGCCCTTGTTCGTCGGCTTTATGTGCAAAATAGCCGTCAACATATATACCGAACTGCTTTAGGTAGTCGTTAGGAGCAGATATCAGCTCGTTGGTACGTGGCGAATAAACCAAGATATCCATCGATTGCGTTTCCAACCACAACCGCCCAAGGTTGTCCTGATCGATTTTCCGGATAATATCACTCAGTTGCGGATGACGGTCGTAGCTAAACGGTACACGTCCCTCAAGCTGTGCATAAGTAATCAGTCCGTTGGCAGTTCCCAGCCAAACGATGTTATCTGCATCGCGAAACACACAGAACACCCCTTGTCCCTTGGTGTCTATGTAGTCGAAATGCAAGGTTTCCTCTGCAGCATGTAAAGGAATTGTCATGCCACAAAAGAGAAGAAACAATATAATTGTAAACCCTTTTCTCATCTGTTAATAGTTATCAAGTGTCGTTATGCAACGTCAAAGGTACTGTTTTTTTACGATTTGCGCAAATTTTCTTGTTATTTTTTGTCCATTTCATCCGTTTTTCGTAGCTTTGCATGGTTGTTAACGAACACCGTAGTATTATGGAAATCTTACTTCACTATTGCTGGAAACATAAAATGCTCCCGCTGAGGGAATTAACCACCACCGACGGACATGCGGTGGAGGTGATAGATCCTGGTCTGCATAACCGTCATGCAGGTCCTGACTTCTTCAATGCCAAAGTGCGCATCAATGGTACACTCTGGGTGGGCAATGTGGAAATACATGAGAAATCAACCGACTGGTATGCTCATGGCCACCATCACGACAAGGGGTATAACAATGTGATTCTTCATGTGGCAGAGGTTATTGATACGGATGTGCAGACTGCAGACGGGCAGTATATTCCGCAGATGCAGTTCGAGGTGCCTTCGGAAGTGAAGGAACACTATAGGGAACTGTTGGCAGAAGACCAGTATCCGCCTTGCTACCGGATTATTCCCGGGTTGACGCGTCTGATGGTGCATTCTTGGATGAGTGCCTTGCAGACAGAGCGACTGGAACAGAAGACAGAGGCTATACGAGAGCGGGTAAGACAATGTGGCGACTCGTGGGAGAATGGTTATTTCATGACGCTGGCAAGGAATTTTGGGTTCGGCGTGAATGGCGATGCCTTCGAACTGTGGTCGAAGAGTATTCCACTGATGGCCGTGGCTCACCATCGTGATGATTTGTTTCAGATTGAGGCTATCTTCATGGGACAGGCTGGATTACTTGAACTGGATATGATTCCCGAGCGCTACCAGCAGGAGGCTTTGCAGGAAGGGTATTTCGCCAAACTACGAAATGAATATCTGTATCTGCAGCATAAGTTCCAACTTACGCCAATGAGTGGTTCAGTTTGGAAATTCCTGCGACTCCGACCGCAGAACTTCCCGCATATCCGTATCGCTCAACTGGCCACCCTGTATTATGAACGAAGAGCAGGCCTCAGTCAGCTGATAGCCTGCGAGAACATTGAACAACTGCGGGATTGTCTTACCACCAGTGTTACACCTTATTGGGAAACACATTACACCTTCGGTAGCACCAGCTGTCGAACAGAGAAGAATCTGTCAGCCTCATCCTTGAACCTGTTAATGATCAATACAGCCATTCCGGTGTTATTCGCCTACGGCAGATACCACATGAAGGAAGTGTTATGCGACCGTGCTTTCGACTTCCTGGAACAGCTGAAAGCGGAGAATAACCACATTACAAGGATGTGGCAGGCTTGTGGACTGGATGTAATGACTGCAGGGGATAGTCAGGCACTGATCCAGCTCAAAAAAGAGTACTGTGATAAAAAGGATTGTCTGCGTTGCCGCATCGGGTATGAGTACTTAAAGAGAGAGAACCCAAACCCGAAACAGTAACAACTTACTTGTTCTTCTGGTAATACTCCAGTCCGCGCTTCACGTTTTCCTTCACGGCATCGCTCGACATGGTAGCACCGGTAACACCATCAACCTTCATTTTCGCGGCCTTGGCAACCTTCTGACCGTTCCACTTGGAAAGAATGGCGTTCTTTACCTGAGCGAAGTATTTGGGGGTTTCCTGGTTCTTCAGTGCTTCCACCTTCTCTACCTTGCCGTTCTTGATGTAGATATTAAGCGGCGTGGTACTGCGATAGCCCTTGACGTCGCTGGCCAGAGTGGTTGTGTTCACGACATATGTGCCATCGGCTTTCTTTGTCATGACTGATGATTGTGTCTTTCCGGCAATAGCAGTGGTGCCCATTGTGGCAATAACCATCAGGGTGCAGCATATTGTAATAACAAATCCTGTTCTTTTCATTTCTCCTATAAATTGTTTAATAATTTGATGCAAAAGTACGAATTAAATGCGAACAAGCAAGGATGTTTCCACAAAAAAGTGCCGTATTTTGGAATAATTAGAAAATTTTTAGGGAAGATGCGGTTTTTTCATTATCTTTGCCGCTAAATAATACGTATCAACAATCACGAAGATAAAAATGAGAAAAGCAACAATCGTATTGATGCTGCTGATGGCGATGACTGCTCAGGCGGCGGAGAAGAAACTGTGGTATGACCGTGCAGCAACCGACTGGTTGGAGGCGCTGCCTATCGGAAACTCCCATCTGGGTGCCATGATCTATGGTAAAACCGATACGGAAGAGATTCAACTCAATGAGGAGACCTTCTGGAGCGGCTCGCCCCATAACAACAACAGTCCTGAGGCGAAGGAACACCTGCAGGAGGTGCGCCAACTGATCTTCGACGGGAAGGAGGAAGAGGCTCATGCCCTCATCGACAAGTACTTCTTCAAGGGTCCGCACGGTATGCGTTACCTGCCTTTAGGCAACGTGAAACTCGCCTTCGAATACCCAAGCGAGGCTGAGCCCACGAACTACCGCAGAGAACTGAACCTGGCCAATGCCCTGAATACCACCACCTATGAGGTTGACGGCGTGAAATATGAACGTACCGTCTTTGCTTCGCAGGCTGATAATGTGATCATCGTTCGTATCAAGGCAAGCAAGAAGGGGGCTCTGAAATTCAACGTGAACTTCGACTCGCAACTGAAATCACAGGTAACGAATTTACTTGAACGCCAGAATGTGAAGGTAAACGAACTGGCTGCCGTTATCGATGGCGAGGATCATGAGGGCATCAAGGCCGGATTGAAAGCTGAATGTCGCATCAAGGTGGAGAGTGATGGTGAAATCGCACATCTCTCCCAGAAGCTGGGCGTTACCAATGCCACTACCGCCACCATCTATATCACTGCTGCCACCACCTTCGTGAACTACCACGATGTGAGCGGTAATCCCATACAGAAGATCAACCAGACATTGGACGGTATCAAGGGGATGTCGTATGATCAGCTGCTGAATCGTCACCTTGAGAAATACCAGGAACAGTATAACCGCGTAAGTCTGGAGTTGGGTACAGGCAATGGTTCGCAGCTACCTACCGACAAGCGGTTGGCAAACTTCGCAGGAAGTGATGATATGGACATGGTGGCACTGATGTTCCAATATGGGCGTTACCTGCTCATTTCCTCTTCACAGCCAGGCGGACAACCAGCTAATCTGCAAGGCGTATGGAACGACAAGCGGATGGCGCCGTGGGATTCCAAATACACCATCAACATCAATGCAGAGATGAACTACTGGCCTGCCTTGGTGGGTAATCTGGCTGAGACACAAGAGCCACTGTTCAGTATGATTCGCGACCTGAGCGAGACGGGAGCCGAGACAGCCCGTACCATGTATGGATGCGATGGATGGGTGGCACACCACAATACCGATCTATGGCGTGTTGCTGGTCCTATTGACGGTACCACATGGGGCATGTTCCCCACAGGCGGCGCATGGCTCACCACGCATCTGTGGCAACACTATCTCTATACAGGTGACAAGCAGTTCCTGAGGAAGTACTTCGACGTGATGAAGGGGGCGGCCAACTTCCTGATGGACTATATGCAGGAATATCCCGCTACTGGTGAAGTGAAAGGAGCGGCTGGCTGGTTGGTAACAGTTCCCACAGTATCACCAGAACATGGTCCTGTAGGAAAACGCACAACGGTTACTGCAGGATCTACCATGGATAACCAGATTGTGTTTGATGTGCTTTCGAACACCCTTGAGGCAATGAAGGCGCTGGGCGTGAAAGATGCTAAATATATCAAGAAGGTCAAGACTTGTCTGACTAAACTGCCGCCGATGCAGATAGGTAAGTACGGTCAGCTGCAGGAATGGCTCATCGACGGAGACGACCCGAAGGATGAGCACCGCCATATCTCGCATCTCTACGGTCTGTATCCCTCTAACCAAATATCTCCCTATTCGCATCCAGACCTTTTCACGGCTGCGGCTAACACACTGAATCAGCGCGGTGATATGGCCACAGGATGGAGCTTAGGTTGGAAGATTAATTTCTGGGCAAGGATGTTGGATGGTAACCATGCCTTCACCATCATCTCGAACATGCTTCGCTTACTGCCTAACGACCGACAAGCACGCAATTATCCTGATGGTAGGACCTATCCGAACCTCTTTGATGCACATCCGCCATTCCAAATCGACGGAAACTTCGGCTGTGCGGCAGGCATCGGCGAGATGCTGCTGCAGAGTCACGACGGTGCTGTACACCTGCTGCCTGCTCTGCCTAATGTATGGAAGAAGGGCGAGGTTAAGGGCTTGCTGGCACGTGGCGGATTTGAGGTGGATATGAACTGGGAGAACAATACGTTGCAAAAGGCTGTGATCCGCTCGAAGATCGGTGGTGTGCTCCGTCTGCGTTCCTATGTTCCGCTGAAGGGCAAAGGACTGAAGGTAGCAAAGGGGAAGAACCGCAACCCGCTGTTACAGACGGCTGAGGTAAAGAATCCACTGCGCTCTGCTGAGCTGACATCGTTCGACCAGCTGCCTGTGAAGAAGGTCTATGAGTATGATGTGAAAACAAAGAAGGGACAACTGATTGTTGTGGAATGTGGAATGTGAAATGAGATAACTATATAGAAAGATAAATGAAGAAGATTTATATATTGATGACGTTGTTTGTCATCGCATTAGTAGGATGTGCCAACAATGATAACAAGACACGTTCAGAAGCACAGGAGAAAGCAGAAACGACAGCTATTGAGGAGCTGACTCCTGCTGTCGAAGGGCAGGTTACCAGTGAGGTAGCTCCCGACTTTACCTTGAACGACATCAACGGGAAGCCATTGGCATTATCCAGTCTGCGCGGTAAGTATGTCATTCTTGACTTCTGGGGCAGCTGGTGCGTTTGGTGCATCAGGGGTATTCCTAATATGAAGGAGTATTATAATAAGTATAAGGGAAAGTTCGAAATTTTAGGTATCGACTGCAACGATTCGGAACAAGACTGGAAGGATGCTGTGAAGGAACATGAACTGCCTTGGTTGCATGTGTATAACACTCCTGACGGTCAGTTATTGGAAACCTACAACATCGAAGGATTCCCCACCAAGATCATTATTGATCCCGATGGCAAGATTGTGAAAACCATCGTTGGTGAGGATCCCGAATTCTACACCTTGCTCGACCAGCTTTTTGCGAATTGAGTATTGAGAATATATTTCTCATGCGCAAGAGCACTGGCGTAAGCCGATAAAAAACAAAATCGGGCTTTGATGCCCGATTTTACTTTAATGTAATCTGAAAATCGGCGGTATCTGCGATTTTCAGTTGAGCCCCTCCATATAGGGAGGGGATGGGGGTAGGTGGATGTTTCTTTTGCCTCTTTTCTTTGCGCCAAAGAAAAAGAGGGAAGATTGTGCAGTTATAAACTGCAAATTACATGTACCCCAGCCACCGCAAGATATCGTTCAGGTTCGCCACAACCATCAAGATGACGAGGATGGTGAATCCCACATATTCCGCCTTAATCATGAAGTTCTCGCTGGGCTTGCGTCCTGTAACCATCTCGTAGATCAGGAAGAGCACATGTCCACCATCGAGAGCGGGAATGGGCAGGATATTCATGAAAGCCAGAATGATGGACAGGAAGGCTGTCATACGCCAGAACATCATCCAGTCCCATACCGGTGGGAACAGACTGCCGATGGCGCCAAAGCCACCCAACGATTTTGCTCCGTCGGCTGTTGCCACATATTTCAAATCGTTTACATAACCGCGAAGCACACCCAGTCCGTATTTAATACCTGCAGGGAAGCTCTCAAAGAAACCATATTTCAGTGTGGTGGGCTGGTAATAGTTGGCCAGCGTGGTTTGTGTAACACCTAACATCAGCTCAGGAGTGAGCACCACCTTAGCAGTATCAACGGCTTCATTACCAGAAGAATATACCAGTTGAACAGTACGCGTCTTCAGACTGTCGGCTGAGGTCTTGGCGGTGGATAACACATCACTTAGAACACCCACCTGATAAACGAACTCGTTCCAGGAGTCAACAGGCTTATTGTTGATGGCCAAGATCTTATCGCCCTTCTTCAAGCCAATCTTACTTGCGGGAGTATCAGCGAATACACTGTCTATCTCGGCTGGAATGAACGGACGGGCAAAGGCAGGATCAGCCTGAAGCATCGTTATCAGACTCATCTCCTCGGGCATATTGATGGTTACATCCGCACCATTGCGCTTCACCGTCACGGTCTTGGCATCGGCCAGATGGCGGAACACATCCACATCATAGCGGTCGAACGCCTTACCATCATAAGCATACAGGATATCATGATCCTGGAATCCAATCTGCTTGGCTTCGGTATTGAACTTGAAACCCATCGACATGTCCTTCACTGACATATATTCATCACCCCAGTGGAAAAGCACCATGGAGTAGATGAAGAGCGCCAGGAGGAAGTTCACAAGTACACCACCTATCATAATCAGTAATCGCTGCCACGCTGGTTTGCTTCGGAACTCCCAGGGTTGTTCGGGTTGTTTCATCTGTTCTGTATCGAAACTCTCATCGATCATTCCTGCGATCTTACAATAGCCTCCTAAGGGCAGCCAACCTATACCATAGGCCGTATCGCTGTTCTTGGGCTTGAATTCGAAAAGATGGAACCAAGGATCGAAGAATAAGTAGAACTTATCAACGCGAACGCCAAAGAGTTTGGCGAAGAAGAAATGACCGCCCTCGTGGAGAAGAACCAAGAGGGAGATAGCGAGCATGAACTGTAACAGTCTAATCAAAAATACTTCCATTGTTTTATTTGTTTATTAATTCTGAGGCAATGCTTCGTGCCTCGGTATCAGTCTTGAAATATGTATCGAGCGACGGATTCTTGTCGTAGGTGGTCTGAGCCATCGTCTTCTCAATCACCTCCGCCATCTGCGGGAACGAACAACGATCCTGGCGGAACGCCTCGTTCACCACCTCGTTGGCTGCATTCACAATGCATGGCATGTTACCACCCATGCGGATGGCCTCGAAGGCCAAGGCCAGACATCTGAACTTCTGGATGTCGGGCTCGAAGAACTCCAGTTTCTGGGCAGCGAACAGGTCGAGACGACTACCGTTGAGGGTTAGTCTGTCAGGATAGGAGAACGCATACTGGATGGGCAGTCGCATATCAGGAACACCTAACTGTGCCTTCACGGAACCATCGATGAACTGCACGGCACTGTGTACAATGCTTTGGGGATGTATCAGCACCTGGATCTTCTCAGCCGGCACGCCAAAGAGCCATTTCGCCTCGATCACCTCAAAGCCCTTGTTCATCAGCGTAGCGGAGTCGATGGTGATCTTAGCACCCATATCCCATGTGGGATGCCGCAACGCATCAGCCGCTTTCACTTGTTGTATCTGCTCGTCACTCATCATGCGGAACGGACCGCCAGAGCAGGTAAGCAGAATCTTTTCTATCTCGTTATCACCTTCGCCCGCCAGACTCTGGAAAATGGCGGAATGCTCACTGTCAACAGGCAGGATAGGCGTATGATACTGGTTGGCCAGCTGACAGATCAGCTCACCTGCAACCACTAATGTTTCCTTGTTGGCCAGACAGATCTTCTTACCTGCCTTGATGGCATGAACAGTAGGAGAAAGACCGGCAAACCCCACCATGGCCGTAAGTACCATGTCTATAGGACCAGCCTCCACGATTTCATCGAGCGCCTGTCGACCAGCATATACCTTGATGTCAGGCTCGTCGCTCAACAGTTGTTTCAACTCATCATAGCGGGCTTCGTTGGCAATCACCACAGCTGCCGGCTTGAACTGATGAGCCTGTTGTGCCAACAGCTCCACCTTGTTGTTGGCGGTGAGGCAATACACCTCGTAGAGGTCGCTGTGCTGTGCAATGACATCCAGCGCCTGCGTACCAATACTGCCGGTGGAGCCCAAGATAGCTATTTGTTTCTTCTCACTTTTCACTTCTCTACGAATTAGTCGAATGATTCTTTCATTATCAATGGTCAATGATCCATTGTCAATTGTCGTTCAAGCTTAACAGTCCTTCGGGTAGTTCCACCCGTATCTTCCTTTCCTCCATGTCGATATCCTTGATGAACGACTCAACGGCAGGAATCAGTAACTCCTCCCCTTTCTCGTCGTTGATCACCAGTAATACATTCTCCGTGGAGTCATCCACAGAAGTAACAGTACCTATGCACTGCTCATTCTGGTTGTTGATGAGTTGCATTCCCGTGAGCTGTGCCCAGGAAACCTCATCGGTCTGACCTTCTGCCAATGCCCTTGGAAAGAACACTTCACAGTTTGTCAGATTCCTTGCCTGCTCCAGCGTATCTATACCCTCGAATTTCATCAAAGCCGTGTCGCCGCTGCGGAAACGGTATTCTTCCATAAAGAATGGTACCAGGATACCATCCACCTGCAGGATGAGGTAGTCGGCATCTACGCGGTCGAACACATCATCGGTAAACTGGAATGACGTCTCTCCTTTCACGCCATGCGGCTTACCGATACGACCAATGCGGAACACTTCTTCTTGTCGGATCATGCTAAGAGCTTATTCGTTGTATATGGGCACCCAAGGCATTCAGTCGTGCCTCAATATCTTCGTAACCACGGTCGATCTGTGCCACATTATCAATCCGACTGGTGCCGTTGGCACTCAGTGCAGCAATGAGCAAGGCGATACCTGCACGGATATCCGGACTGGTCATTCGACCTGCCCGCAACCGTTTACGACGGTCATGACCCACCACCACGGCACGATGTGGATCACAGAGAATAATCTGCGCCCCCATGTCGATGAGCTTGTCAACGAAGAACAGTCTGCTTTCAAACATCTTCTGATGGAACAGCACACTACCTCTTGCCTGTGTAGCCACTACAAGCAGCACAGAAAGCAGGTCGGGAGTCAAACCAGGCCATGGGGCATCAGCCAACGTCATGATAGAGCCATCGATGAACGAGTCGATGATATAATGTGTCTGACGAGGAATCACCAGATCGTCGCCTTCCACCTTCATCTTCACACCCAGTCGGCGGAAAGCCTCTGGAATGATACCGAGGTTCTGCAACGATACATCTTTGATGCGAATACCATCTCCCACCATGGCAGCCATACCGATAAACGAGCCTACCTCAATCATGTCGGGCAAGATGCGGTGCTGCGCACCATGAAGCTTATCCACACCAACGATAGTCAGGAGGTTACTGCCGATACCGCTGATCTCTGCTCCCATCTTGTTAAGCAGATGACACAACTGCTGGATATAGGGTTCGCAGGCGGCATTGTATATGGTGGTGGTACCCTTGGCAAATACGGCAGCCATGATGATATTGGCCGTTCCTGTTACCGAGGCCTCATCGAGCAACATATAGCAACCTTTGAGCTTGTTGGAATGGATCTCATAGACATTGCGCTGTTCGTTGAAATCGAACTTCGCTCCCAGGTACTTGAATCCGAGGAAGTGCGTGTCGAGACGGCGACGTCCAATCTTGTCACCACCGGGTTCGGCAACGACTGCCCTACCATAGCGAGCCAGCAGAGGACCGATCATCAATACGCTACCGCGAAGGGCGGCACATTTGCGTACGAACTCATCGCTCTGCAGATAGTCGAGGTTAAGGTCGGAGGCCTGAAAACTGTAGTCGTGACGGTTCAGTTGGTTCACCTTGACACCGATCTGCTTCAACAGCAGGATCAGGTTGTTCACATCCAGGATATCAGGGATGTTCTGGATGGTCACCTCCTCATCGGTGAGCAAGGTGGCACAAATCACCTGCAGAGCCTCGTTCTTCGCCCCTTGTGGCGTAATGGAACCCTTCAGCAGATGTCCGCCTTCGATAGTAAATGACTCCATGCTTATTTCTTTTTCTTGTTACGTGTGTTCAGATCATCACGTAGCTGTACACGCTCAAACTTGAATGTACTCAGGTCGAGTTGGATAACGCCATCGGTATAGCGAGCCAGGTCGGATGCTATCTTCTCGTCATCATTAGCGCCATGACTCCATTGCATCAGGTTGCGTTTCATCTGATTGGCAGTGATACGTGTCAGCTCTTCCCTTTCCTCACCTGGAGGCATGCTCTTCAGCTTGTCGAATGCCTCAAAGATCAGATGACCGTAATGACGTACAGGAATCTCCTGCATAGGATAGTCAAGCGGCTGGGGCTTGGTAGCTATCTTCATGGCAGAACTCACATCATAAGGGTAGTCGATATCCAATTGGAAACCGCTCATGATGGCGAGGTGATCCCACAGTTTCTGCTCGTAATCGGCATTATCACGGTTCTGTGGGAACATCCGGTCCATGATGCGTATGATGGTTTCAGCGCAACGCTGACGTTCTTCTTTGGTAGGAAGAGAGATGGCATGGTCAACCATGTTCTGCACTTCCCTGCCATACTCAGGGAGAATCAGTTTCTCTCGCTGTGTGTTATAGTCTAAACCTTTGATGTTCATATTAAAATGGGGTTTATGGGCATTATAGGGTTAATGGGCGATATGGGGTTGATGAATGTTTATAGTAATTTCTTGGGAGCCTTGGCCACAAAGTCCTTCAGGTAGAAAGGAACGAAGTAGGCCACATCCTCAAACTGCTCCAAGGCGATTCGTTTCTCTGCCAGCGGGAACATCCATTTGGCCAGCGGCACGATGTTCTCTATCAGATGGGCATTGGGATGATTGATAGCCTCCATGCACTTGGCGGCTCCGTTACCGAAGAAATACACAGGATGCGCATCGAGGAACTCTTTGTACGTGTCAGCCTCAACAACATCAGCCTGTACAGGACGGATAGGGCGCAGGGAACGGTCGTATATTCCTGCATACACCTCCATTCTACGGGCATCGATCATCGGACAAAGCAGGGCGTCTTCCTCGATCTCCTGACGAAGCAGGACAGGAACGCACAGCAGTTCCAAGGTAGGAATGCCTATGAGTTTGACGTCACGACCATAGCAGATGCCTTTCGCCATGGAAGCACCGATTCGTAAGCCCGTATAGCTGCCAGGACCGCTGCTTACTGCCACAGCATCAAGAGGAATGGCATGACTCTCAATGAACGACAAAGCCTCATCCACAAAGACTCCCAGCTTCACCGCATGATTCGGTCCTTCGCGGTCTTCTTCGTTGAAGATCACGGCTCCATCCTGACTGGCTGAAACCGAGCAAACGTCCGTACTTGTTTCTATATTGATAATACAAGACATAAAATATCTTTCTAAATTAAAGTGCAAAAATACGCATTTTCCGGAAATTATTTGTACTTTTGCATAAATTTAACTTCAAACATATTATGATACAGTCAATGACAGGCTACGGCAAAGCGGTCGTAACCTTTAATGAAAAGAAGATAAATGTTGAGATAAAGTCACTGAACAGTAAGCAGCTTGACTTGAACACCCGCGTGGCTCCCCTCTATCGGGAAAAGGAGATGGAAATCCGTCAGATGATCTCTGCTGCTTTACTTCGTGGAAAGGTCGACTTCTCTCTTTGGATAGAGAAAGACGCTGCTGTTGATGCTACGCCCATTAATGCGGCACTTGTTGAGAATTATTACCAACAGATTAAAGCTATCTCTGCAGCCACTGGTATTCCTGAGCCAACCGACTGGTATTATACCATCTTACGCCTTCCTGATGTGACAACCAAGACCGATGTGGAGGTGCTGAGTGAGGAGGAATGGGACATTGTAAAAAAGGCCATTGAAGAGGCCATTGCTCATCTGGTATCGTTCCGCAAGCAGGAAGGTGCCGCCCTTCAGAAGAAGTTCGAGGAGAAGATCGACAATATCGGTCGTTTACTGGAAAGCATCGAGCCATTTGAAAAGTCGCGTGTAGAAAAGATCCGTGCCAAGATCGTGGAAGGTCTGAAGAATATTCCTGAGGTTGACTACGACAAGAACCGCATGGAACAGGAACTCATCTATTATATTGAGAAACTGGATATCAGCGAGGAGAAACAACGACTTGCCAACCATCTGAAGTATTTCCGTGATACGATGAATGAAAATGGCGGTCAGGGCAAGAAGTTGGGTTTCATTGCACAAGAGATGGGACGAGAAATCAACACCACGGGCTCCAAGAGTAACCAAGCAGAGATGCAGAACATCGTGGTGATGATGAAGGATGAGTTGGAGCAGATCAAGGAACAAGTACTGAATGCGTTGTAATTTGCGAGAACTGATTAAGAGGTAATAAGAAGAGATATGAAAGGAAAATTAGTTATCATTAGCGCGCCATCGGGCAGCGGAAAGAGCACGATCATCAATTGGTTGATGCAGGAGCATCCTGAACTGAACCTCTGTTTCTCTATCAGTTGTACGAGCAGGGCACCTCGAGGTACGGAGCAAAACGGAGTAGAATATTTCTTTCTTACGCTGGAAGAGTTCAAGACAAAGATTGATAACGGAGAGTTCTTAGAGTACGAGGAAGTATATGAAGGACGTTTCTACGGAACCTTGAAGGAACAGGTGGAACGCCAGCGTATGAACGGTGAGAACGTGGTATTCGATGTGGATGTGAAGGGTGGCTGTAACATCAAGAAATATTATGGTGATGAGGCCTTGAGCATCTTTATCCAGCCTCCATCGATTGAAGAACTGCGCAAGCGGTTGGAAGGTCGTGGCACGGATGCACCAGAAGTGATCGACCAGCGTATAGAGCGTGCCAGCTTCGAACTCACCTTTGCAGACCAGTTTGACCGTGTGGTGGTGAATGACGATCTGACTACTGCAGAAAATGAAACCCTTGAGATTATCCAACAGTTCTTGAAGGGCAAAAAGAAAAAGTGTAAGAGAAAGTCATAAAGTTCAAAGTTTACGTGAAGATCGGTTTATTTGGCGGGACGTTCAACCCCATTCATTTCGGACATATCCGATTGGCCCGACAGCTTCTGCAAAGTGCCGGACTGGATGAAGTGTGGTTCATGGTAACTCCACAGAACCCGTTCAAGGTGAACCATGAACTGCTATGGGACAGAACGCGCTATCGTATGGTTGAAATGGCTTTACAACGATACAAGCACCTCATTGCCAGCGATTATGAGTTCCGCCTGCCCAAACCGTCATTTACTTGGAACACCTTACAGGCCTTGTCAAAGGATTACCCGAACCATACCTTCACCTTGCTTATCGGCGGTGATAACTGGACCTCCTTTCCCAAGTGGTACCGGGCAGCTGACATCCTTGCCCGTCATGATATTGTGGTTTACCCGCGAGAAGGAAGTTCCTATGATATGGATAAGCTGCCTCCTCGTGTTAAGATCATCGAAACAAAACGTATTCCCATCAGCAGTACAATGGTACGTCAGCGTGTGGCCGCAGGCAAATCCATCAGCAGACTAGTCCCTAAGTCGGTTGCCGATTATATCTATCAGGAACATCTATACCAATGAGGTATCTTCTGCAGAACATGAAACGGAACATCGCATTCTGGGTGTTCATGTATGCGTTGGGCATTGTGACGGCATTTGTCGTCCTTCCTCAAACACGGAATGCGAAGATTTACGACCATCTCTATACGGAGCTGTTCGTGGATGTATCCGTGCTGTTCCTGTTTCTCTCACTCCTTCCTCAGAAGATCAGCGTGTGGATCAAACGCCTGTTCTATGTCATTGCCTACACAGTAGCCATCGTCGATGTGTATTGCTTCATCAAGTTCGGCAGTACGCTTACTCCTACCATGCTGCTGTTGGTAGGTGAGACGAATGCGCAGGAAGCAGGGGAGTTCCTGAAATCCTATCTCTCCACCGACATCATCTTCAGTAAACTTGGTTGGGTGCTACTGGTGATGCTGGTTCATGTGGTGTGGAGTGTTATCAGAAGCAAGAAGCAAGAAGCAAGAAGCAAGAGAAATGTATTGAGTAAATGTCCTGATAAACATAAAGGTATCCTCTTGCTTCTTGCCTCTTGCCTCTTGTTGCTAACATTCCTCTTCTCCCTCACCGATTGCTGGAAGAACAAGGAGGCATTCCATCGGTTGATGTCGTACCAGACCATCGGAGAGGTGGAGCATGAGCTCACGGAAAAGACTTGTGCTAACCTCTACCAGCCTTTGTACCGACTGGCTTTCAGCATACGGGCAAATCAACTCACAGCCAAACAGGTGCAGAAACTGATAACGGGTATTGATAAGGTACAGGTGGACAGCTGTACCTTCACCACACCCCATATCATACTGATCATCGGCGAGAGTTATAACCGTCATCATGCCCAGCTGTATGGCTATGAGAAGCCAACCACACCACGACAGCTGAAACGGGCCCAACAAGGGGAACTGATTGCCTATCAGGATGTGGTGGCCCCTTGGAACCTCACGAGTTTTGTCTTCAAGTATCTCTTCTCGCTCTACACCGTAGGCGATCAAGGAGAGTGGTGCGACTATCCGCTGTTCCCGGAAGTATTCCGACAGGCAGGCTATCATGTCACCTTCCTCACCAATCAGTTCCTGCCGCAGGCAAAAGAGGCGGTATATGACTTCAGTGGCGGCTTCTTCCTGAATAACCCGACACTCAGTAATGCGATGTTTGATGCGAGGAACGAGAAACTGTCGTATTACGATGAAGGACTGCTGAAAGATTGGGACAACATTCGAGGAGTGTGGAGTGTGGAGAGTGGAGTGATAAAGGAGGAAGGAGGAAGGATGTCCTCAAAGCAGGGGGAGCTGACGATTGTTCACCTGAAAGGACAGCATCTGGACTACCGCACCAGGAGTCCGAAAACCCGCTGGTTCTTCAAACGCGATGATTATGATCGTCCCGACCTTCGTCCTGAAGAGATTCAACGCTTGGCTTATTACGACAATGCCGTTCTGTATAATGATTCCATAGTGGATCAGGTCATCCGACGGGTGGAGAACGAGCAGGCAGTGGTGATCTATGTGCCCGACCATGGTGAGGAGTGCTATGGGCCGGGGGTGCACTTCTGTGGCAGAATGCACAGTACAGAGATTACCGGCCGATTGGCTCACGAGGAGTTTGACATTCCTTTCTGGATATGGTGCTCGCATGCTTTCATGGTGGAACAACCTGAGCTCTTTGATGCTATTGAGCGGTCCAAGAACCGTAGGTATATGACTGATGCGATTCCTTTCCTGCTGATGCATCTGGCAGGGATTCATACGCCCGACTATCGTGAGGAACTGGATATTCTGAGTCTGCAGTACAACGAGATGCGTCCACGTATCCTCAAGAACACGACCGACTATGATAAGATTAAAGATGAGAGATGAGAGATTAAAGATGAGAAATGATATATTGAGCAGAGTGGAATCACAGGCGTTGCGCGGCATAGCCATCTTGGGCATTGTGCTGCACAACTACTGTCATTTCTTAGGTTTTGCAGTGAAGGAGAACGAATACACGTTCACTGCAGAGAAACCTATGCAGATGTTGGAGAAGGTGATGGCATTGGACAAGGACTTGTTCATCCATTTCTTCTCGTTCTTCGGTCATTATGGCGTACCAGTGTTCCTGTTCATCAGTGGCTATGGTCTGGTGAAGAAATACGAAGAAACGAAGGACGGAGGGAACGAGGGAACGGCGCAATGGATATGGAAGCATTTCCGTAAGCTGTTCCGTTTGATGATCTGGGGTTATCTGCTGTTCATGGCCATCTACTTCCTGCGCCATACGAATGGACCAGAGGTGTTCTCCCTTGACCGCATCGCTGCGCATCTCACCATGACGGTCAACTTCCTCTATTGGCTACCCGACAAGGTTATCTTCCCAGGACCTTATTGGTTCTTCGGACTGATGATTCAGTTGTATATCCTCTACCGGTTGGTATTCTACCGTTGGCGAGGCTATGGTGTCCTGTTAGGAACGATCGTGGTATGCTGGCTCTTGCAATGGTGGGCTGCCCTGAGCAATCCCTGTGATTTCAACCTGTTGAACTATCTCAGGTATAACTTCATCGGCGGAATGCTGCCCTTCTGCATGGGAATAGCCTATGCACGCTATATGAAGAGAACATTGAGTTCAGTACGATACCTGCTGATTGTCCTGTTCTCTGTAGTGGGTGTGGCGGCAGGTAGCATGAGTGTACATACCTGGTTGTGGGTGCCCTTGTTCATTACCACAGGTGCTGTGGCAACGGTAAAACTGCTACCACAGTGGCTGATGAAGCCTTGCGCGTGGTTTGGTGGCATCTCGGCCGCCTTGTTCGTGATGCATCCCGTGATGCGTGAGCTGATTATCTCGCATTACCGTAAGGTTGACATCTATTGGGGCATTATGATCTATCTGCTGTCGGCAGTTGCCTTGGCCATGCTTTTGCAGTTCTTTATTCAGCGCAAGCGCTGAGTAATGTGGAGTGTGGAATGTGGAGTGTGGAATGAGATTAGTTTAATTCGTCAAATTCGCAGAGAAACAAAGAGATTCGTCAAATTCGCAGAGAAGAATATATGAAGAAGATTGAGTGGAGTGATTTCAGTAAGTACCGCAGTGCGCTGATGGGTGCTGCCATGCTGTTTGTGATGTTCTTCCATGTGACGATGCCGAAGAGCTACATGATGTATGGCGTAGTGCGTTGCGGTAATATCGGTGTGGACATGTTCCTTTTCCTCAGCGGTATCGGATTGTGGTATTCGTGGACGAAGCAGCCCTCACTGAAACATTTCTTCAAACGCCGTTACCTGCGTATCTACCCCGCCTGGCTCATCATGGCGCTGCTGTTCTATATCCCCAACTACCTGAATGTGGCGGGTGGCGGATATAGTCCTAATATCGGTCATCTGGTGGCGAACATCCTGTTCAACTGGAGTTTCTGGCGCATTGACGATCTCACCTTCTGGTTCATCCCCTCTATCATGATGCTCTACACGGTGGCACCTTTCTATATGGAACTCATCAGGAAGTATCCCTCCTACCGCTGGCTACTGGTGGCAGTGGCCATTGTTTGGGCCGTCATGGTGCAGTACTATCCGCCCGTGCATCGTTCCGTGGGGCATGTGGAGATCTTCTGGAGCAGGATTCCCATCTTCCTGTTAGGCATCAACTGCGGACAGTGGGTAAAGGAGAAGCGCACCATGGAAGGCGCCGCCCTTTGGGGTGTATTACTGCTGTTCATCCTCTCGTTTATGATGTGCATCGAGTTTGAGAACCACTGGCGCGGAAAGTTCCCGTTGTTCCTCGAACGCATGGTATATATCCCTTGCAGCATATCGGCTATGATCCTACTCTGTCAAGCCTTCCGCTATGCACCCAAGTGGCTCCTTTCCTTCCTCACGTTCATCGGAGGAATCAGTCTGGAGCTCTACCTCATCCACGTACAGTTCGTACTGAAATACGTGAACGAATACCATTTGGGTTACTGTCTGACGGTCGTGTTGATGATTGCCATCAGCATCCCCCTCGCCTGGATACTGTCGAAAGCGGTACGCTTAATAGAATTAAGAATTAAAAATCAAAGGTAATCATAAAGTTCAATGTTCAATGCTCAATGTTCAATGATAAAAAATGTCCTTCACCTCATTCGTCCCCAGCAGTGGTTGAAGAACGTCTTCGTGCTCATGCCGATGTTCTTCGGAGGTAGTTTGTTAGACCGTGGTGCCATCTACGCATCCGTGATTACCTTCCTGGCTTTTTGCTGGATCGCCTCGGCAGTATATTGTTTCAACGATATTGTGGATGTGGAATACGACCGTCGGCACCCTGTGAAGTGTCATCGTCCTATAGCCAGCGGGGCAGTCAGTCTGAAACAGGCATACGGCTTGATGATACTGATGTTCATCCTCTCTGCAGCTACCATCCTGCTACTGAAAGAAAACATGCTGTTGGTGGGCGGCATCCTGCTTTTCTATTTCATGCTGAACCTTGCTTATTGCGTTTGGCTGAAGCAGCACGCTATCGTGGATGTTTGTATCATTGCCTTCGGATTCGTGTTACGACTGATTGCCGGAGGCGAGGCCTCGGGAGTTGTATTGAGCAAATGGATTGTGCTGATGACCTTCCTCATCACCCTGTTCATGTCGTTTGCCAAGCGTCGAGATGATGTGATAAGGATGGAGGAAACAGGCGAGGCACCCAGAAAGAACACCATTCGTTACAGTCTGCCGTTTATCAATCAGGCCATCACCATTACTGCCTCGGTAACGATGGTTTGCTATATTATGTATACGGTAAGTCCTGAGGTGGCAGCAAGGGCGAATACAGAATACCTGTATCTCACCACCTGTTTCGTTCTGGTGGGCTTGTTGCGGTATATTCAGCTTACAGTGGTTGACAAGCGCAGTGGTGACCCCACGAAAATCATGCTGCGCGACAGGTTTACTCAGATCGTTGTGGTATTGTTCACCCTAACGTTCTTCTTTATAATATATATGTAATTATCGAGGAGTGAGGAGTGAGGAGTGTGGAGTGAGATATGTTTCAATTTCAAGTAGTTTTGTATATGAATACAGTATCTCAATGCTATTCTCACTCCACACTCCTCACTCCACACTCCTCGAAACTATACCAATATTAATGGGTACCTTCTTTCCTTTGATGATGCCTTCGAAATACGGTGGCTCATCCTTTAGGTAGATATCATCGTAGATGAAGTCGGCCACGACAGTATCATGTTGATCCGGCAGAATCAAACCCATCTTTCCGTCCTTCTGTGCGATAATTGGCATGGTGATGAGATCATCCACGTAGGTATAGCAGGTGCGAAGGAAATCATATTGCGGGGTTACAAGGATATTGCCTTTACAGTCTTTGATGCCGAACTTCCCATCCTGTTCGAACACCTCATGATACTGGATATACTTACTCTTGATTCGTTTCAGGTAGAACTCCACCTTCTGCCGGTTGTTCACCATTTCCAGCATATAGTCGAACGTATCGCAATAGTTGGCAATGGCTCTGGCCAGCACAATCTTGAAATCAAGACCGCTAATCGACTTCCTGTTCAGGTCGATATAGCGGGCAATGGCTTCCTCTTTCTGGGGGATGGTAAGGGTTGAGAGGGCTTCCTCGAATTTTTCCATGATTCGCTTGGATCCGCTCATACCTTTTATATATCGGTGCATCTGGCGTCCCATTTCCTGACACACAAACTTATCGATCTGCCTGATCTCGATGGGATCGATATACATTTCCTCGAAGTTTTCCTGTGTTATCTTGCTCATGGTAATACCTCCTATTTCTTTTGCTATATAAGGTTGCCACAAAGGTACGAATAAGCGAGCAAAAAACCAAATTTATTTGAGTTTTTTCGAGCGGAAGTACTTTCGACGAAGTCAAAGGTACGAATAAGCGAGCAAAATACAAAAGAAAAAACGGATTATTTTGTTTTATTGCGACAACTTTAACGAGTGCTTTCTCCTTTTGTCGCAAATGAATGCCCCTGTCGCAACAAACAGAGCAGAAAAACGCGAAAAATGTTTCAAGGCAAGAAATACGGTTATACTTTTGCAGTGTCGAAAGGAAAAAACAATCCTACGACAACGAATTAAAATTAAAATAAGAATAACGATTTAAAGAATACAAAGATGGAATTAGTATTATTATTTGCAGCTATCGTAAGTATGATGATGCTTACCCTGTTTATCTTCACGTACAACAATACCATTTATGTGGAGCGACTTCCAATGGCAGTAAAGGCATTCGTACAGAATTCTTTCCCTGGAGAGGACATCGACTACGCCATGGTTGAACCGGGAATCACAAGAACCACTTACGGGGTACATCTGAAAAGCGGAGTGGATCTGAACTTAGATGTCGATGGCAACTGGGACAAAGTGGATTGTAATAGCAAGGAGGTGCCCGAACAATTCATCCCTGCCACCATCAAGCACTACGTACAATCCAACTACGCAGATGCTGTCATCACCAAGATTGACAAGGGCAGCGATAGCTATTTGTTGGAGCTGTCTAACAATCTCTACCTGAAGTTCAACGATAACGGACAGCTCATCGGGTTCGGCTATTAAGCCGAGAACGGCAAATTTTCTTAAATTATCCTAATTCACAAAGGGGTGTCTCAACTTTTGGGACACCCCTTACCTTATATTTGCCATTGTCTAATTAATTATTAAGATTATGGAAACAAAGAAACTGTATTTTATGGACTGCCACTTGGCTGGCAGAATGTATCACGATGCTGACGAAGTGTGGGAAGGTCTGAAGGTTGGAACCCTTGTAAAATTGGAGAGGGAATTAGATAACCGCCATGATCCGAATGCTGTAATGGTTGTATATGAGAAAGATGGTGAGGAATTCAAGATTGGTTATATTCCTCGTGGAGAGAATGTGGATTTGGCCAACTTCCTCGATATGGGCTGGAATAATATCTTCGAGTGCCGCATCAGCGGAATCAAGCCCGAAGCTCATCCGGAGAACCAAGTGCACCTTACCATTAAGATTAAGCGCAACGATTCATAAAATCTTTCTAAGATAGTGAACTACGAACTGAATTACGACAAGTTGCGCTCAATGACTGCTCGCTGCCAGTGGACGTTTGCCAAGACCATGCCATGGTGTCCCCATGAGTATATCGTTCGTGGCAATTGTCCTCTCACTACCGATGAATTCGACTATTTTGTCCATATACAGCGCGAGCATGGTGTGAAGGAACATTGGGGGAAATACTATCATCCCTACCTCTATATTGATAACTACAAATATTGGACGATGGGTGCATCTTTAGAAGAAACCATAGTGATAAATCGTGCGAAGGTGTGTGATGACAAGAAAGCTGATGGATAAAATCTAAACGATCTTTATTCTAAGGACTTCACATCAAGATATATAAAAAAACGAAAAAACTTTCGATTCAGAAAACATATATAGATAGTTTTTGTATCTTTGTGTCCGAATAATTGGCATATACATACAATTTGAATAACATGGGCAATAGTACTAATTTACAATTGGGTATAACGACGATTGGCGACCTATTATTACAAGGAAAGATTTCGAGAGTAAATGGGAACAATCCTCTTAATGGTATCAAGTTAGTGATACCCAACTATCAACGCCCCTATAAGTGGACAGCAAAAAACGCCATTCAGCTGCTTGATGATATCATTGAAGCTAAGAATGACAACAAAGAAGTATACCGAGTGGGAACACTCATTCTTCATCTTGACAAGGAAAAGAATATCTACAATATAGTAGATGGTCAACAGCGTGTCACTACCTTTGCCCTTTTGCTTTTGGCTCTTTTGGAAGAAAAGGACATTGTTTTTCTCGAACAGCAAGTTACAGACAATCCTTATACACGAGATAATGTAGCAAATAATTATAGAGCCTTTGTTCGTAGAAGGGATGCAATTACCAAAACGCATACGAGCGACTATTCTTCGAAGGAAAAAGGAAATGATGACAAAGAAGAGAAGCGCAACGACCGCAATGTGAAAGAACTGCGTGAATTCATTGAGAAGCAATGTGAACTAATTGTTGTGATAACAAACGATATTTCAGAGGCATTCCAGTTCTTTGACTCCCAGAATGCCCGTGGAAAGAAACTCTATCCTCACGACTTGCTTAAGGCTTATCATCTACGTGAAATGAGCGGGGTTGGGATCGAAGAAACAGAAAAGATTGTAAAACGTTGGGAGGATGAGAAACAAAGTGAACTTGCTGACCTCTTTGGTGAATACCTCTTCCGCGTGAGGGAATGGTTGCGAGGCAATTATGCTTGGGAGCTGAATGAGCACAACATTGACAGATTTAAAGGTGTCAGCAAACGTGACAATTCACCATATGCCCAGTTTTTCAAGAGCGCCTTTGCTTACGCTGAAATGGTAAACCGATCGGCTATGCCTTTTGTGTCAGGGATGCACGATTTAAATCCTTTCCAGTTAGATGCTCCGATTATAGCAGGGAAGCCGTTCTTTGACTATACAAGTCACTATTTTGAAATATTGAAGGACATACGTAATAATGAAAAATATGTTGGTTACTTCGTCAATGGCAATGTAATTGTTATGACTTTGGATTTGCCAAAATACCGCAATGGAGTTGGTAATCGCATCACTCGAAAGTTATTCGATTTGGCGGCATTACTATATGTGGATAGGTTTTGCCCTGATAAGCCTACACAAATTGACCTAGACCTATTTGAACAATTTTTGGTTTTAGATTTTATCTGGGCTTACTCTCTTCGTGCCCAATACTATAGTTTAGGATGGGCTTCTGCTCAGAAATATATCATGGGTAATTCTGGTGTTATTAATTCCTTTAATCTCTACAAATGTATTTCAGAAGCACCTTCGCCCACAGTTTTGCTTAGTGATCTAGCTGACAGAATCAAGCCACTTTCAAGCGGGAATTTGGCCGCAAATGCTAAAGTTGTTAACATTGACGAAGAGGAGAAAGATGGTAGTGGTGTCTTTTCATATTATCTTCACTATTTCAAAGTACATAATTTTTACACCTTATAGGATATGGATAATGATTTAACGCTCAAAGAACTATCGATAAATGATGTTTTCAATTGTAGCGAGAGCATTACTTACGAAATTCCCATATATCAGCGTAATTATGCGTGGGAAAAAGATGAAATAGAAGCATTAGTACTTGATGTTTGGGATGCTTGTGTAAAAAATAAAGGAGTATATTTTATCGGAACGCTTGTGACTTACGATAAAGGTGATAACACCTTTGAAGTCATTGACGGACAGCAACGACTGACAACCCTTTTTCTGATAATGAGGGCTCTAAAACAAGAAATGAAAAATAAACTGACATATAGGGCTCGCAAACGTTCAAACGAAACGATAAAAACTATACCTTATTTTCATCATGACAATCTTGACAGTGGCATCAAAAAGGGCTATGATAATGCTAAAAATGCTATAGAAGAATTTATTGAGGAAGAAAACAAAAAACAATTTACCATCTATCTTTTGAACCACGTTCATATCATACACTATAGAGTCCCTAAGGACGTTGACTTAAATCACTATTTCGAAGTAATGAACTCACGTGGTGAACAATTGGAGAAACATGAGATTGTTAAAGCAAAACTCATGACAATACTTGATGAAAGCGATAAGGCTAAGTTCGCAGCTATTTGGGAGGCTTGTAGTGAAATGAATACATACATCCAAACGAAAGTGAGTGTAAAAGCCTATTTTGAGGATAATTTGAAAGATTTCAAGCATTTTGGTGCTTCCTTTGATGTACTACCAGATGTCAAAGAGTCTGCATTAAAACCATCTAAACTGGTAAATCTAATCCATGCAACAGAGAATCTAGTTCGCAAGAACGAAGCTAATGATGATAACAACAATAATATGTTCCAGCCTATTATTGATTTTCCTAACTTCCTACTAATTGTACTTAAGATTACCCGAATGGGAGATAGTTGTTTCAGCCCTAATGATTTTATACTTGATGACAAAGAACTAATCAACGAGTTCAATAATGTCTTAGAGGATAAAAGTTTGACAGAAGAGATTAAGAAGTCTTTTACAAAGCGATTCTGCTTCAATCTTCTTAAAGCAAAATACCTGTTGGACAATTACGTAGTACACCATACGGTTGGGGAAGACACCTATGAACATAATCCTTGGCAACTGCGATATTGGAATAAAGAAGAAAAAGCAAGTACCAAGAATCTCTCAAGTAATGAGAAAGAACAAGACAAGTTGGTACAACTACTTTCGATGTTTGAGGTGTCTTTTACTGCCCGCCAGCGTAAGAACTATCTTTTCTACATTCTCTTCCATCTATTTGGGAATAGAGACTTGAAAGAGTATCATGATTTCTTAACAAAAATGGCAATGAAGTATTTTTGTGATATTTACATGATTAAAGACCGCCTTAACGAAATTAACACGCCTAGGCCTAGATCATTTGATCAAGCAATCATCAAAAATGGCCAAATTGACTTGGATGTTTACAATTCAAATATTACTCCTAGCAACTTTAACATGATATATGGTGACGGAAATGAGAAGACGAAAGGAATTCCTTTGTTTGTGTTCAACTATTTGGACTATCTCCTTTGGCATAAATACGCAACATCTTTAGCTGGAGAGGAATTGAAAAAGGATGATGAAAAGCGTAGAGTTTTTTTCGATGAATTAGGATGTTCAGACTTTGGGCTGGAAGTGTTCAAACAATTTTACTTTTCACGTACTCGTCGCTCATTGGAGCACTATTATCCTCAGGCATTAGTCAAAAAGGATATAGGAGACATCAATATGGATCAAATTAACTGTTTCGGTAATTTTGCAATGATTGGAAGCGATGCAAATAGTTCTGGCTCAGACTGGACACCAAAGGTAAAACTTGATCACTATCTTGACTCATCAAAGAAGATTCGACAAGTTGGTGTGGCTTCTTTAAAGTTCAGAATCATGATGCAGATGTGTCACGACAATGACGAATCAAATAATCGTAAAGACCGTGAATGGATATTCGATGATATCAAAAAGCATCAAGAAGTGATGCTGAATATCCTATTAGGACAATGATTAAAAACGTTTTGAAAATGACAAAGAAACAGGAAATACAACTCTTTGAAGAGAAAAAAGTGCGTACCGTTTGGGACGACGAACAAGAGAAATGGCACTTCTCGATAGTCAATGTATGTGGTGTGTTGACAGATAGTAAGGATGCATTAACCGCACGCAAATATTGGAATAAGCTGAAACAGCGTTTGAAAGAGGAAGGAAATGAAACGGTGACAATTTGTCACGCTTTGAAACTTCGTACCGTGTGTGTATACGAAAAAGGTGTTAAATAATTGTATTTTGAATTTGGTAATAATATAAAGATATGAAATACTACTTTCCATTTGGCGAAACAGTTAAGCCATTAGTTCAGGAGGATAGAACTCCTAAGAAGGTGTTTGTTCTGGGTGTTTATGCAAGTGCTGTACATGCACGTTGGATGAATGGGTCTAGCATTAAATGTCACGCTTTGGCTGTTGCAAGTGAACCTCGTATTTTCTGGGACGGTAATCCCAAGGAGGCTGCGGAGATTATTAGCAGAATCAAGATTCCTCAAGAAATGGGAACGTTAGAGCCTGCTGATGAGAAATTTAATGGTCCTTCAGCAAAGGTGCTCGATGAGCATATTTTGGCTCCCTTAGGCTTTACTCGTAAGGATGCATGGCTCTGTGACTTGCTGCCGGAAACAAGGCTGAACAAGGGTCAAACTGATGCCCTTGAGAGAGAATACGATACTGATAGAGAAAAATACGGCTTGAATGAAGTCACAATACCTAAGCGCCCAAGTAGATTCTGCAATAGCAAACGCTGTGAAGAAATAGTTGCAGAATTGGAAGAATCGAAGGCCGAGCTGTTGGTATTGCTGGGTGATATTCCTATCAAACAATTCCTCAATGTCGTTGCTCATGTGAATTACAAATCGTTACAGGAATATAAAGAACGGTATGGCTATGGCATTCCTACGGACGTGACAATTAATGGCAGACACATTAAGGTTTTGCCTTTGGCTCATCCTCGTCAGATTGGAGGTCTTGGTTCTCATAGTAATAATTGGTATAATGCTCATCAGGAATGGGAATTACATAGGTGAAAACGAAGTATGATTACGATTGAAGAAGCATTGCGCATTGCTTTAGAAGCGCATGAAGGACAGAAGGATTTAGATGGAAATCCTGTTATCCTACACCCTATGACGGTTGCCTTGGCAGGAAGGAATCGCCAGGAACAAACAGCAGGATTGCTTCATGACGTTGTAGAGGATACAGATTTTACCTTTGATGACCTTCTGCAACGAGGGGTGGAAGAGAGCATTGTCGATACATTGCGACTACTTACGCATTCGAAGGATATGACATACGAAGAGTATATAAAACGCATTGTAACATCTGGCAATGACGTAGCTATACATGTTAAATACAACGACCTGCAGCACAATCTGAAGCGCGGCAGGGCTGGAGGTCATTCAATACAGGTGGCTAAGCATGAGAAGGCGCTTGCCATCATAGAACCACATATCAAGGAGAGGTGATTCACCTTGCACTCATGTCGAAGAAAGAATAAATAAAGTAATCATGAAACCGGCAAAGATTTTCCAGCAGTACATCTGGATTGTTAATGCACTGCGGCAATACAAGAGGTTGTCGCTGGAGCAGCTTAACGAACTGTGGGTAAAAGATCAGGTGATTGGAGGGGAGCCTCTGAATCGTAAATCGTTCTTGCGCCATAAGGATGCCATTCTCAATATGTTCGGCATCGTGATAGAGTGCGATCTGGAGCATGGTTACAAGTATTATATCAGTAATCCGGAGGTTATTAATGACGACACAATAGAGGGTTGGATGCTTTCCACACTCACTGTAAATACCGTTCTTTCCGACAGTATTTCACTCAGGAACCGCATTCTTTTGGAGAATGTTCCTGCAGGAGAAGAATACTTACAGACTATCATACTGGCCCTTAAAACCAACAGACGACTAACCATTACTTACCAGCGGTTTGGATGCGAGAGTTATAAAGCAACATTATCACCTTACGCCCTGAAGCTTTTCCGCCAGCGTTGGTATTTGCTGGCATATACAGGCAGATATATAGCCATCTATTCACTTGACAGGATGTTGTCTGTGGAAATCTCCGACAAAACGTTTGTAATGCCAGAAGACTTTTCGCCTGCTGACTTTTTTGCGGAATACTATGGCATTACGGCAGACAACACCCCTATGGCCCATGTGGTGGTTCGAGCTTATGGAAATATTCCCAACTATTTGCGAACCCTTCCCTTACATTCTTCGCAAAAGGAGATGGAACATACTGATGAATATGCTGTTTTTACTTACGACATCCGTCCTACTGTTGATTTCATTCTTGAGTTAATGTCTTATACAGAAGGGTTAGAAGTGTTAGAGCCCATTGAGCTGCGAAACAAAATACGTGAAACCTTAAAAGCATCGTTGAAAAGATACGAGTAAAATCAAAGGCGTTGTAAAAATATCCTTTATAGAATTCCATGTTTAGTGAAAAAGTTGTATATTTGCAAATCGCTCATTAACGGAATCCTATATATGTATCATATAGCAACGAAATAGAACAAATAAATTGATAGTTATGAAACTCGCAGAAGCATTAAGTATCCGTAAGGATTTGCAGAAACGCATTCAACAAATTGGAAAGCGTTTAGAGGACAACGTAAAGGTTCAAGAGGGTGATGAGCCGTCTGAGAATCCAGACGAACTGATGAAGGAGCTGGACGGGTGTCTGAATAAGTTGGAAGACCTGATTTGGCGCATCAACTTGACTAACGTGAAAACCTTTGATGAAACGGGTAAGACCCTGACGCAACTAATGGCTGAGAAAGATGTATTGACGTTGCGCATATCTACCTTGCGCAATACTTTCGAAAGAGCATCATCGCAACAAGAACGCTATTCTCGCTCAGAGATTAAGATGGTTACAATTGTAGATGTCAAGCAACTAAGCCATCAAATCGATGAGTATTCAGCAAAATTGCGCAAACTTGACATTGCCATTCAAACGCTCAATTTCCAAACTGAACTCATCTGAACCATTTGGAGGCATCCACATTCGTAGGGCGAGCTGACAAAAAGCCTTTATTGGAATGTAACTGAATGCTCGGAGCTGGCATTTGTCTCTGAAGAGATCTCACGGAGCAAGCTCAGCACGATTGCATACGAATGCATCGATCATGTAGCACATAGCACTACCACCAGTTGACTATGACTGTTGGGTGCCTCCTTTATCAATAACTACTGAAAACAAAGGCAACATCTAACCCAATGTGTCTGAAATGCCCTGCTGCAAAGGGTTTGAGGCGGGTTAGATGATGGTTGAACATCTAACCCACATCTAACCCACATATCCCGTTCATCTCCCGTTAGAGTCAAAGTGGAATCAAGAAAACTATGGCAGTTTGCGATAGAAACTATGGCAGTTTCTGGTGGAAAGTGCCTCAAACGCCAATAGTGGGAACGTCATACGCTGATAGCGGGAACGCCAAACGCTGGGAGCGTCTACGGCGTTCAGTGTTTTTTAACAGAAACAGGTGGTTTTGTTAACGGATTTTTGCACGCTATGAGGGGTCGGTTTTTGGTGGTTTCGCTTATTTTTTATATCTTTGCAGATACAAAGAATGATGGGTAAACATGTGGGAAATGGGGTTTGAGCATGTATTACGCAAAAACATCTCGTATTACAAAATTACACATCAAAAGGTTGCATAAGGTATATCTGGGTTAGATGTAGGTTAAATCTGGGTTAGATGTTTGGCCATCATCTAACCCGTCTCAAATCCTTTACACATCGATGTTTCAAGCAATTTGGGTTAGATGTTGCCTTATTTTTTGCGAATCAACGTCAATCCATCGCGAAGGGGAAGGATGACACGTTCAACGCGCTCGTCTTTTGCCACGAAATCATTGAAATCCTCAATGCCCTGAGTCTGGCGGTCGGCTGCGCTCGGAACTTCCAGCACATGACCGTCCCACAAAGTATTGTCGGCAAGGATAAAGCCCCCTGGACGCAACACACTGAGCGCCATTTCGTAAGTCTGGAGGTATGTGCGTTTATCCCCATCAATAAACGCCATATCGAACACAATGCCTAACTTTGGAGCCTCTATAACAGCATCGCCGATGATAAACGTGATCTTATCCGCCACGGCCGATCCTTCAATCCACGGACGAGTAAAATCCTCCATTTCATCGTTGATTTCGAAAGTATAAACCCTTCCGTCGTCTTCCAGACCTTCAGCCATGCAAATGGCACTATAACCGCTGAAGGTACCCACCTCGAGAATATTCTTCGGACGGATCATGTGAACGAGCATCTTCAGCAATCGTCCTTGCAGATGACCGCTGGCCATCCGTCCGCGTAACAGATGTACGTTCGTATCGCGATAGAGCCGGTAGAGATAATCACCTTCCGGATCTATATGCTCAAGAATATACTCCTCAATCGTCAATCGCCCCTTTAATCTTTAATCTTTAATGTTTAATCTTTAATGTTTAATGTTCAAAGTGAGCAACGCTTCCAAGGCCAGTCGGTAACTATCCAATCCGAATCCGCAAATCACTCCCTTGCAGGCACTGCTGATGAGCGAGTGATGGCGGAAAGGTTCACGCTGATGCACATTAGAGATATGCACCTCGATGACCGGACTCTTCAGCGAGCGGATACAGTCGTGCAAGGCCACGCTGGTATGTGTATAGGCACCAGCATTCAATATAATGCCGTCGTAGGTGAATCCCACCTCCTGCATCTTGTTGATCATCTCTCCCTCGATGTTGCTTTGATAGTACTCTATCTCCACATCGGGATACTTGGCACGCAACTGCGGCAGGTATTCATCAAACGAGCTATTGCCGTAGATACCCGGCTCGCGAACGCCGAGCAGGTTCAGGTTGGGACCGTTCAGAATCAGAATCTTCATGGGCTTGTTGTTTAATCTGTTAGCGGGGTTTCCCCCTTTCTTTGTGCAAAGGTACAAATAAGCGAGCAAAATGCAAAAGGAAAGAGTTCTTTTCTTTTGTATTATCGAGTGAAAGTACCTTCGGCGAAGCCAAAGGTAATAAAAATGGAAGAAAACGATGAACATTTCACTAAATTTCACTATCTTTGTAGCGAAATCAAAAAAACAAATGCTTATGAAAAAACTTTTAATGGTGGCTGTTGCTGCGATGATATCGCTCTCGGCCAGTGCGCAACATGCAACAGGTTCGTTTGCCCTGAAGCCAACGGTTGGTCTTACATTAGCTAACTTCACGGGCTGCGAGGTGGACACGAAAATGAAAGCCGGCTTTGCTGTTGGCTTGGAAGGTGAGTATCAGGCAACACCGTTCCTGGGAATCTCTGGTGGTTTCCTGTATGCCATGCAAGGTGCCAAGGTGAAGTTCAACATTGCAGGATTAAAGTTAGGCACTGTGAGTGCGAAGGTGGATTACCTGGACATTCCATTGCTGGCCAATGTGTATGTAGCGGAAGGATTGGCATTGAAAGCGGGTGTGCAGCTGGGAGTTAACGTTGGTTCTGACCTCAGCTTGAAGACATCCTTTATTGACGGCAACTACGATCTGTCGGATGTCTCCGACTATACAGAAACCATCGATTTCTCCATTCCAGTAGGCATTTCCTATGAATATCAGAACATCGTATTGGATGCCCGCTACAACATCGGTTTGACGGATGTTTATAAAAACGACAATGTCATCACGCATCTGGCGCTGAAAGGAACAAAGAACAGCGTATTCCTGATTACTTTGGGCTATAAGTTTGATTTGTAATCCGCCATGAGTAGATTCAGCATGGATTATAGAGGAAAAAAGATAGTAGAAAAAAGAACAAATCGTTTGCTATTTGAAAATTAATCTCTATATTTGCAGAATAATACACATATAGATCATGACATTTACAGAACAGTGCAACAAGATTTTTAATCAAGCTATCAGGGACTACCATATCAAAGACGATATTGAAACGCCCATCAGAAACCCTTATGGGTATGACACCATAGAGAACCGACTCTATCTGAAATGCTGGATAGATACCGTACAATGGCATTTCGAGGACATCATCCGCGACCCGCATATCGATCCGATTGAGGCCCTGCAGCTGAAACGCCGCATCGACCGCTCGAATCAGGACCGTACCGACCTGGTGGAACAGATTGACAGCTATTTCCGTCAGCAGTACTCTAATGTGAAGGTACTGCCCGATGCACGTATCAATACAGAGAGTCCGGCATGGGCAGTTGACCGTCTGAGCATCCTCGCCCTGAAGATCTACCACATGCGTGAACAGGCCGAGCGCCAGGATGCTCCCGCAGAGCATCGCGAAAGATGTAAGGCAAAGCTGGACGTACTGTTGGAACAGCAGGTCGACCTCAGTACGGCCATTGATCAATTACTGGATGATATCTCTGCAGGACGCAAATACATGAAGGTGTACCGGCAGATGAAGATGTACAACGATCCATCGACAAATCCAGTACTATACGGAAAGAAATAATGAAGCACGAGCATATCCTGATTATCCGATTCTCTGCCTTGGGCGATGTGGCCATGGCGGTACCTGTAGTCTATTCACTGGCTCAGCAGTACCCGCATATCCGTATCACCGTGCTCAGCAGAGAGTTCGCCCGTCCATTCTTTGAGAACCTGGCACCCAATGTGGGCTTCATGGCGGCAGACATCAAGCATGAGTACCATGGGGTGAAAGGACTGAATACGCTCTATCGCCGACTGACCGCCAAAAAGTTCACGGCCATTGCCGACCTGCATAACGTACTGCGTTCCAACTATCTGCGAATGCGGTTCAACCTGGGTCGCTACCATGTAGCACATGTGAACAAGCACCGTAAGGGGAAACGTCGTTTGACATCCTCGAACAAGAAGATTCTCAAGCAGCAGCCCACCTCGTTCCAGAACTATGCTGAAGTACTGGAACGGTTAGGCTATCCCGTTACCGTCAAGTTCCGTTCTATCTTCCCGCCTGAAGGTGGTGATCTGTCACAACTGCCGGAAACCTTCCAGGTGAAAGATGCGGAGGAGACATGGATCGGTATTGCACCCTTTGCAGCCCACGAAGGGAAGATCTACCCGCTGAAACTGATGGAACAAGTGATCAGTCAGCTGGCCGAACGCTACCCCAAGAGCCGACTGTTCCTCTTTGGCGGCGGACAGAAGGAGCTGGACGTGTTCGACGACTGGTGTATGCGTTATCCGCAGTGCCAGCAGGCCTCGAAAGAGCTGAAGGGTATCGGACAGGAACTCATCCTGATGAGTCATCTCGACGTGATGCTTTCCATGGACAGCGGAAACATGCACATGGCTTCCATTGTAGACACTCCTGTGGTGAGTGTCTGGGGCGCAACGCATCCCTATGCCGGATTCCTGGGATGGGGACAACGCATGGAGGACACGGTACAGATTGACCTCCCCTGTAGACCTTGCAGCGTATATGGCGATAAAATCTGTATGCGCAACGATTATGCCTGTTTGCAGAACATCGCACCAGATCAGATCGTGAAAAAGGTGGTTGGAGTTATTTCGAGAAAGTTGAAGAATTGAAAAATTAAAGAATTGAAGTATTCGGCAAAGACGAAAGAATTATTATTTACCATAAACAAAAAAAGAAGATGAAAAAGTACATTTGTGACGTCTGTGGTTATGAATATGACCCTGAGGTAGGTGACCCTGATAACGGTATTGAACCTGGAACAGCCTTTGAGGATCTTCCAGACGATTGGGTGTGCCCCATCTGTGGAGTAGGAAAAGACGAGTTCTCAGAAGCATAACTCATGAACAGGCACGCGTTATGGCAGGATGAATACTGGCTGCTGTTGATGCAACTCTACCTGAAGAAACCCGAAGGGGTGAAACCCTTGTATTCAAAGGCGATGGTAAAGCTGGCATTGGAGCTGCATATTCCTCCAGAGTTTCTCTATGAGCAGATGTTCAACCTACGACAGTTGGACACCCCTCGTATGGAGAAGCTGTGGGAGCGGTATGGACAGAACCCCAAACGACTGGCCAAGGGGGTGCGCATGCTGCGACAGATGAAGGGCTTTAGCAGTGCCGATGCCTTCTATGAGGGTGTGGAGACAGTGGAATCGTGGGAGCTGGACTACAAGCCGCTGCCCGAGGATGAGCGCATCATGCCCATCACACTCATCATCATTCTCGACCTCTATTTCCGTCTGACACCCAACACAATGGTTGTGGAGACACCTGAGATACAGGATCTGGCACGACTACTGAAGATGAAGGCAGAAGAGATTGTGAAGATCATGGAGATCTTCCAGATCTGCGATCCCTATCTGAACCGCATGGAAATCATCCTGACACCCCTGATGGCGCCTTGTCAGACTATCTGGAACAGGTTCGGAAATGGTCGGCCGGAAGCGTTGGCTGCCTTGGCTGCACAATTGAAGGAGTATTTTAGAGGTGAAAAATGAACTAGTACAGACTCAGGAACAGAAGCTGATTCAGCAACAGCGACTTACCCAGCAACAGATGCTGCAGGTAAGACTGCTGGAGATGCCTTTGGCAGAGCTGGAGCAGAACGTGCAGATGGAGATTGATGACAATCCCGCCCTCGAAACCACACCCCCTGAGGATGATAGCTTCAGCACAAACGAGGAATCGACAGATTCAAGCGAATCGTACGAGGAATCGCTGGAACGCGAGGAACGGGCTGATGCGCTCGACACCGCGTTGCAGAACATGGGAAGCGATGATGAGATGCCTGAGCCTTCGTATAAAGCTTTTGCCTCCGGGGGAGCGGAATACGAAGAGATTACCTATGGCGACCAGCGCTCGTTCTATGATCAGCTGAAGGAGCAGATGCGGGAACTGGAGCTCTCGCCTGAGCAGCAGGATGTGATGGAATACCTGATAGGCTCGCTGGATAACGACGGTCTGCTAAGGAAACCTCTTGAAGACGTGGCTGATGAGTTGGCCATCTACCATGCCATCAACGTCACTGAGAAACAGATCGAGGAGGTGCTGCACCTGCTGCAAGGCTTCGATCCTGCAGGCATCGGAGCCCGCTCGTTGCAAGAATGTCTGCTGCTGCAGATTGAACGCCGCAAGCCATCACCCATCAGACAACTGTTGAAGACGCTGATTGCTGAGCATTTCAATGATTTCATGAACAAGCATTGGGACAAGATCGCTCAGCAACTCAACCTCGACGAAGAGACTTTTGGACAGTTGCAGACGGAGATCCAGAAGCTGAACCCCAAGCCGGGTGCTTCTATGGGGGAGACGGAGGGAAGGAACCTGCAGCAGATCACACCAGACTTCGTGGTGGAGACTGCCGACGACGGTACCATCTCTTTCTATATCAACAAAGGACGGGTGCCTGATTTGTATGTGTCGCCTTCGTTTACCGATCTGCTCAAAGGCTATCAGGAGAACAAGCAGAGCATGAGCAGACAAGACAAGCAGGCACTGCTCTATGCCCGCGAAAAGGTGGACCGCGCCAAAGGGTTCATCGAGGCAGTCAAACAGCGCCGCCATACGTTGTATGTTACCATGAAGACCATCATCGAGCTTCAGCGGGATTTCTTCCTTGAAGGCGATGAGAACGATCTTCATCCGATGGTGCTCAAAGATATTGCACAGAAAACAGGACTGGATATCAGTACGGTATCGCGAGTCTGTAATTCCAAATACGCCCAAACACGATGGGGCACCTTCCGCTTGCGCCATTTCTTCAGCGAAGGCATCAAGACCGAGGATGGTAAGGAACTGTCGGCCCGACAGCTGAAGGCGGTCCTACAGGAGTTGATCAAGGAAGAGGATCCGCAAAAGCCCATGAACGACGATCTGCTGGCGGAGGAGATGAAACGTCGGGGCTTCGCCATTGCGCGTAGAACAGTGGCAAAATACAGGGAACAACTGGGTATTCCCGTAGCACGATTAAGGAAACAAACATCACATATATAAATGTGGAGTGTGGAATGTGGAGTGTGGAGTGAAGAATGGAAAAATGTTTAATTGTTTAGGGAATTGAGAGAAAGAGACATTATATTTGCAGCCAGGGTGATCAGCGCTATTTTCCACCCGTTTTATCTGGCTACCGTAGGACTCATATTCCTGTTTATTTTCAGTTATATGAGTGTGCTGCCGATGTACTACAAGCTGTCGGTACTCGGCTTTGTCTATCTCTGCACCGTTCTCCTCCCCGCATGGCTCATCAGGATTTACAGGAAATATCAGGGGTGGTCGCTTATCGAACTCGGATCGAGGGAAAGACGTGCCGTACCTTATGTCATTGCCATCGTGTGCTATCTCCTGTGTTACTATATCATGAACCTGCTGCACATCCCGCATTTCATGAGCAGCATCATCGTGGCAGCACTGGCCATTCAGGTGGTGTGCGCCTTTGTGAACCTCTTCTGGAAAATCAGTACCCACACAGCGGCCATTGGCGGTGTGGCAGGAGCACTGATTGCTTTCTCGGGCATTTTCTCGTATAACCCCGTATGGTGGCTTTGTATCATTATCATCGTAGCTGGTTTATTAGGAACGAGCAGAATGATTCTCAGACAGCATTCCCTGTCGCAAGTGGTGGCAGGATTCCTGTTGGGATTCGTCCTCTCTTTCATCGTTATATTGAGGTTTTAACCAAGTATAATCATTAGTAAATAGATATATGACTCCAATAGTTAGCATCATCATGGGCAGCACAAGCGATCTGCCCGTCATGGAAAAAGCCATGCAGTTCCTGAACGATATGCATGTGCCGTTCGAAGTAAACGCATTATCTGCCCACCGCACACCCGATGCCGTGGAACAGTTCGCCAAGTCGGCCCAGCAAAGAGGCATTAAGGTAATCATTGCCGGCGCTGGTATGGCTGCCGCCTTACCGGGTGTCATTGCCGCCAGCACAACCCTACCCGTTATCGGCGTTCCCATCAAGGGTAGTGTGCTCGATGGCGTGGATGCTCTTTACAGCATCCTGCAGATGCCTCCGGGCATTCCTGTTGCCACAGTAGCCATCAACGGGGCCATGAACGCAGCCATCCTAGCTTGTCAGATCATCTCCCTGAGCGATACGGAACTGGCTGGTAAGATGGCAGCCTACAAGAACGGACTCGGGGCAAAGATTGAAAAAGCCAACCAGGCTTTATCTGAGGTACAATACGAATACAAGATTGATTCCTGACGATGAGTAATACGTATCAGAGGAGAGTTTCTTCAGTGACCGTTGTGGGCAATGTTCCCATGGGTGGCAATAACCCCATCCGTATTCAGTCGATGACTACCACGAATACGATGGATACTGAGGCGTGTGTGGAACAGGCTATCCGTATCATCGAGGCAGGTGGTGAGCTTGTCAGACTGACCACCCAAGGTACCCGAGAAGCCAACAACATGCAGCATATCCATGAGGAGTTGCGGAAACGCGGTTATCAGACACCTTTGGTGGCTGACGTGCATTTCAACGCCAAGGTGGCCGACGTGGCAGCACTCTATTGTGAGAAGGTGCGTGTGAACCCAGGAAACTATGTAGATCCCGGTCGTACCTTCAAGCATCTCGAATATACGGATGAGGAATATGCTGAGGAGCTAAAAAAGATAGAACGACAATTCGTACCCTTCCTGCAAATATGCAAGGAACATCATACCGCTGTACGTATCGGCGTGAACCACGGTTCACTTTCCGACCGTATCATGAGTCGTTATGGTGATACTCCCGAAGGCATCGTGGAGAGTTGTATGGAGTTCCTGCGCATCTGTCAGCGGGAGGCGTTCGACAATGTGGTCATCTCCATCAAAGCCAGTAATACCGTGGTGATGGTGCGCACCGTCCGTCTTTTGGTAACAACCATGGACAAGGAGAACATGCACTACCCGCTACATCTCGGCGTGACAGAAGCCGGAGAAGGAGAAGACGGTCGTATCAAGAGTGCTGTGGGCATCGGTGCCTTGCTCACAGAAGGTATCGGCGACACCATCCGTGTCTCTCTGTCAGAAGAACCAGAATATGAAATTCCTGTAGCACGGAAACTGGTTGACTCCATTGAAGCATGCGCCCTGCTCAGGGAACAGTCGGAACGGTCTATTGCTAACGATACCGTTACCCTTAACCTGCAGGAAACCGATTGGGAGTCGCTGCAGCTGAAGGCGGCTATGGCGGTGGGTGCGCTCTTTATTGACCAGAAAGCACATCAGCTCGTCATCCATAACAGTGTGCCCATCAAGGGTGTTTCCAACCAGGAGGAGAAACTCGTGGAACTGGCCGACAGCATCTTGCAGGCAGCACGCATCAAATTCACCAAGACCGAGTATATCTCTTGTCCGGGCTGCGGACGCACCTTATACAACCTGCAAGACACCATTGCACGTATCAAGGCTGCCACCAAGCATCTCGTCGGACTGAAGATCGGCATCATGGGATGCATCGTGAATGGTCCTGGGGAGATGGCTGATGCCGACTATGGCTATGTGGGTGCTGCCCGTGGCAAGATTTCGCTCTATAAGGGTAAGGAATGTATCATGAAGAATATTCCTGAGGAAGAGGCCGTGGAGAAGCTACTTGAACTTATCGAGAAAGGAGAAAACAAATTAATATGAAATACAAAGCATCCCCTAACCGTTACGACAACATGCAGTATGTGCGCTGCGGACAAAGTGGTGTCTTACTGCCTGAGATCAGTCTGGGCTTCTGGCATAATTTCGGAAGTGTGGATCCCTATGAACGTAGTAGGGAGATTACCCGTTTTGCCTTCGACCACGGTATTACCCATTTCGACCTGGCCAATAACTACGGTCCTGTATATGGCAGCGCCGAGGAGACGATGGGACGCTTGATGGACGACACCTTCGGTCCTTACCGCGACGAGTTATTCATCTCCACCAAGGCGGGCTATGACATGTGGCCCGGTCCGTATGGCGAATGGGGTTCACGGAAATACCTCATGGCCAGTTTAGACCAGTCGCTCAAGCGCATGCATCTCGATTATGTTGATTTGTTCTACAGTCATCGCTTCGACCCGAACACGCCCATGGACGAAACGCTTCAGGCGCTTGTTGATATTGTCAGGGCAGGAAAGGCATTGTATGTGGGCATCTCCAACTGGCCTTTGGAAGCAGTGAAGTTCGCCGATGAGTATCTCCGCTCACGGGATGTGCCCCTGCTGATCTACCAAGGAAAGCTGAACATGCTCAACAGGGAACCGCTGGAGAATGGGATTCTCGACTACTGTCATACGCACGGTATCGGCTTCATCGCTTTCTCTCCATTGGCACAAGGACTCCTTACCGACCGTTACTTGAACGGTATCCCACAGGACAGTAGGATGGCCAAGGAGCATTTCCTGAAGTCGGCCATGCTCACACCTGATCTGCTGCAACAGCTACGTGCTTGGAACGAAGAGGCTAAGGCCGACAACAAGACGTTGGCTCAGTTGGCCCTCAACTGGATTCTGGAACAACAGGGTGTCACCTCTGTCATCGTGGGAGCCAGCAGTGTGGAGCAGCTCAGGAAGAACCTGGAAGCATTGTTCGAGGAAGGAGGAAGGAGGAAAGAGGAAGGAGATTAGTACTGAGATGAAGAACATCCAAAACATATCTCGTGCCACCGTGCCACCTTACCTCCGCACCACCGTCATATACATCATATTGGCTATGCTGACATCCTGCCACCGCGAACGACAGGTGCAGCAGATACTGCAGAAGCCAAAGACGGAATGCTTGGTCAAGACCACCCCCGTGAAGGACCAGGGGGCGAGCGAGCTCTGTTGGATCTATGCCATGTTGGCTACCATCGAGAGCGACCGGCTGATGGAGGGTGACTCCGTGAACCTTTCTCCGCAGTTCATCGCACGGAAATATCTGGAGGAGCAGGCCGACCGTTTCTATCTGTCGGGCGGAAAGGAGAAAATCAGTATGCGGGGTATGTCGTCGATGCTTCTGCACCTGCTCAGTCGTTACGGAATGACGCATTATGATGCCTTCCACCGCGATGATGTAGATTTCCGCGTTCTGACGCGCAAGATAGAGCAGATGGCACAGGTGAGTATGGCAGAACGGAAGGGTCTTACAGCTTTCCGCAAGGACATCGGAGGCATGCTCGATGAAAGTCTTCACGGCTTACCTCGCTACGTGTTCATGCTGGGAGCCGAATATACAACGCTCGAGTTTGCACATAGCCTCTGTCATGAGGATGATTACGAGGCACTGACCAGTTTCACTCACCATCCCTTCGGAAGTAGGTTCGTGCTGGAAACACCCGACAACCATTTCCACGACTCTTTCCTGAATGTGCCACTCGACACGTTGATGAACAGGATAGAGAAAACATTGAAAAGCGGTCATGCGGTATGCTGGGAGGGTGATATCAGTGAACCCAAATTCTCTTTCGCAAAGGGTATTGCCAAGATAGAGAACGAACAACAGCGGGTGACGCAGGAAATGCGGCAGAAGGCCTTTGAGCAACGGCAGACTACCGATGACCATTGTATGGAGATTATCGGACTGGCTCGCACGGAAAAGGGCAATCGCTACTTCATCTGTAAGAACTCATGGGGCACAGAGAACCCCTTCGGCGGCTGGATGTATCTCAGCGAGAACTACCTCAGGGCCAAAACACTTGCCGTGTGGATGAAGAGTTGTAATTCGTCTAATTAGTCAAATTCGTAGAGAAAAAGTAAAGAAGAAATATGAAGAAACAAATGATTATCCTGATGATGGCGACCTTCGCCCTCGTCATGAATGCACAGACAGCACGGGAAGAGATTGCGCAAAACCCTTGCTTCTCTGCCAGTAACTACCTTGCTTATCCGGGTCCTACCAAGGAACTGACCAAAGCACCCAAGGGGTACAAACCGTTCTATATCAGTCATTACGGACGTCACGGCTCTCGCTATCTCATCGGTACTGACGATTATTACAACCCTGTGGATATCCTGACAGAAGCCGATGAGAAGGGAAAGCTGACAGCCTTTGGTAAGGATGTGCTGCGCCGTTTGATCATGATACGCGACGAAGCAGAGAAACGCGATGGTGAGCTTACTCAGTTAGGTGCCGAACAGCACCAGCAGATTGCTGCACGCATGTACGAACGTTTCCCTGAGGTGTTCAAGGGCGATGTGTGCATTGATGCAAAGAGCACCATTGTGATTCGATGCATCCTTTCCATGGAGAACGAGTTGCACCAGTTCCTGCTGAAGAACCCCAAGCTGCGCATCACCCATGATGCCAGCGAGCACGATATGTATTTCATGAATCAGCAGGACAAACCTTTATATAACAAGAAACTGCCTCAGCGCTCCAAGGTGTTGTTCCAGGAGTTCTGCGACCGTCGTCCTACCCATCAGCGGGTGATGAGCTCATTGTTCAACGATCCCGACTATATCCATTATGATGTTGATGGGGAAGAGCTTTGTAATACGCTTTTCAAACTGGCCAGTAACCTGCAGAGTTCGGAACTGCGCAAGGAGATTACCCTTTACGACCTCTTTACACCTGAAGAGATCTACCAGAACTGGGAGAAGAACAATGTATGGTGGTATCTCACCTATGCCAACTGTAAGTATAACGGTGGCACCCAGCCTTTCTCACAGCGCAACCTGCTGCGGAATATCATCCATCAGGCCGACAGCTGTATTCAGCTGGAACGTCCTGGTGCCACCCTCCGCTTCGGTCATGAAACCATGGTACTGCCCCTCACCTGTCTGTTGAACCTCAATGGCTATGGTGAGCAAACCGACGATTTGGAGCAGTTGGTTGCTAACGGGTGGTATAACTATCGCATCTTCCCTATGGGTGCGAATATCCAGTTCATCTTCTACCGCAAATCCTTTGGCGGCGATGTCATCTTCAAGGTGCTCCTCAACGAGAACGAAGCCACATTACCCATTGCCACTGATATGGCTCCCTATTACCATTGGAACGACTTCAAGACCTATTTCCTGAAGAAACTGGATGAGTATGAAAAGATGAGAGATGAAGAGATGAAAGATGAGAAGTAAACAATGACAACAGTTCTGTCCATATTACCCATGATGGTGTGCGCGTTCTGGTCGATCGTGCTGATACTCGACTGGTCCATAACGCATGATAAGCTACGCCTATGGCTGTGGCAATTCATGGTAGTAGCCATGTTGCTCTATGTGGGACATGCTGTCTTCTTCAATCACTATACCTCCATCGTGCCTTTCACCAATACCTTGTATTGTGCCTGCAACCTCTTGGTGTTTCCACTCTACCATGTGTATATCAAAGGACTGTCGGTGCCTCATTATCTGGACAACCGTAGGCAACAGCGGCACGACCGGTGCATCCTGTTCCTTCCGGCGTTGGTCATATCTTTCATCATTGGTATTCTTTATCTCATGATGTCATCGGCAGAAAGAAGCGATTTCATCGAGAATTACCTCTATCATAACGATTTCTCTGGTCTCCATGGAACGACATTCCTTCAGGCTGTGGTGCACCAAATTGCCAAGCTATGCTTTGCCATACAAGTGATTATTATCTTTATTCTTGGGTTCCGCAATCTTCGGCAATACAAGAGATTCATTGATAACACCTATGCTGATACGGAGAATAAAAGACTGGAAAAGGTACAAACCATCTTGATTCTCTTTGTCGGAGGAGTCTTTCTTGCCTTTGTCAGTAACATCATCGGTCGTTGGCGTTTCTTGGATGATACGTCTTTATTGGCCATCCCATCACTCTTCTTCTCTACCCTACTGTTTATGATTGGCTATGTAGGAAGTCGTACGGTGTTCTCTATCAGTAATGTGAACGACAACGAACTTACACCCTCCTCGCCAAGCATTGCTGAAAACGACAATGAGCAAACAACCTCCTCCTTGGCGGTTAGCTTGGAGCAGCTGATGGACGAAAGACAACTTTATCTCCAGCACGACTTGAAAATCAGTGATGTGGCCGCATTGCTATATACGAACCGCACCTACATTCAACACACCATCCAGGAGCTCTCTGGTGAGAGCTTCACCAAGTATGTTAACCGCAAGCGAATAGAGTATGCCATCGAACTACAGAAGAAACACCCCGAATACAACATCGAAACAATAGCCACCCGGTCGGGTTACACCCATCTCGGCACTTTCTACCGCAATTATAAAATTGTAACCGGAAAAACACCTGCAAAAGCAAGTATTTTGTGATTTTGAGAATTCTTTTATCTGTTTTGAGAAAGATTGTTATATATAAATAAGGTATATTTGCACCTATATAACAGATCAACTCAAACTTATGAAAAGAAGAATATTTATATCGCTATGCATGGCAGTTCTTGCCAGTGCTACCGTTTACGCACAGACCGCCGTTCTTGTGCGAAACAATCAACCAGTAGGTGCTTTCTCTGGAGTCAACTCACTGATCAATGCAGTGAATGCCGCTGAAGCATCAGGCGATCTGATCATCCTCGGTTCTGGCACATTTAACGTACCCGGTGAGATTAACAAGGCTGTTTCCATCTATGGACAGGGCTTTGAGGATGCATCCACCCGTACTTACCTGAACAACAAGTTGCAATACCGCTCCACGGGTGAGGGCTCGCTCAACAACATCCATCTGGAAGGATTGTACATCAGTAACCATCTGAACCTGCTCAATGACGGGAACCGCAGTCCTATGAACAATCTGACCATAGAGAAATGTTTCATTACAGGTATGTTCCTATATATGGACAATAATGGTACCACGATAAGAAACTGCGTGATGCAAGGCGATTTGAAGAGCTATCCCGGTGATTATAAGGCTACGAACATGTTGATTGAGAACTGTTGGAAAGACGGCGGCTCTTTCAACCATTTTATAGCAGATAGCAAAATCACCATCAAGAATAGTATTTTCTATTGTCGTTCAATCAGTGGCTTTGACAATTCGTCAGCATTCATCAATGCCACCTACGAGAACAGTGTCATTGCCAGCTGTTCCCTAGCAGCCAACAGTACGGCTACTAAATGCGTTCTCATTGGTGTGAGTTCAGCAAATGCAACCACTACAGATTGTCAGACGGCCTCTTCTGTCACGGAAGCATTCGAGAATGTCACAACACTCGTCTATTCAGCAGGTACAGTACCTACTTTGAAGTCTAATTACGCAGGCATCGGCATCACCGAAGGGGATTATGTTTGGAACACCACACCTTCACGTCCTACTGTGAACTTCGAGACCACCTTGGAGAAAGATGCTGACGGTTACTATCAGATTGGCACGGCAGAAGACTGGATTGAGCTGAAGCGTGTGGTAGAGAATATCGAGCCCATGGCCAATGCCAAGATGACGGCCGATATCGACCTTGGCGATGCACAGGCAATGATTGGTAATGGGCATTGGAATAACGAAACCTATAGAAAAGCTTTTGGCGGTATCTTCGACGGACAAGGACACACATTGACCATCCGCTTCGTAACCGCCGATATCTTACAGTCACTCATCAACTCCATCGATGGGTATACTGAACCCTCCTATTTGGGTTGCGCCCCCTTCGGCTTTGTCTGTGGCGGCACCATCCGTAACCTCAATACGGCTGGTACTATCACCTCTACCCATGAGGGTGTTGCTGGCATCGTGGGCTGGACCGACGGCTCGACGCTTATCGAGAACTGCCATAGCTCAGTGAATTTGGAAATAACCAATGGCTATCGAGGCGTTGCAGGTATTATCTATAACACACTTGGTAACGGCGAGTTGACCATCCGCGACTGCATCTATGACGGTACGCTCACTGCTGGCAGCAACAAGACAGGGGCTGCTGGCTTCTTTGTCATGCGCGGTGGTGGTAAGGCTAATGTCTTCAATTCTCTTCTGCTTGCTACTTATGCCAATGGTTTGGGTACTGGTGATTGTGCCACTTTTGTGCGTAACGGACTGGGTGGAGGCATCATCACCAACAGCTTCTACAAAACAGTACTGGGTGAGGCTCAGGGTGTGCAGGCCACGGAAACAGAACTGGCCAACGGTCGTACTGCCTTCTATCTCCAGGCAGGACGTGAAGATCTTGTCTGGGGACAGGAGATTGGTGTGGATCCGTATCCTGTCTTGACCAGCGATGCGAGCAAGCGTGTGTATCGCTCTGCCGATGGCTATACCAACGATCCGTCGAAGGCCATAGCCGACCAAGCCCTTGTGCCGCTGACTTATACTATCGACAGCAATGGCGAGCTCACCATTACGGGCTTCGATCAGGGCTTCACGCCAACAGCCGATTATGACCTAGTGATCCCAGCAGATATTGATGAGAAAACCGTGGTGAGCATTGCTGCCTCTGCATTTAAAGACAGAACTACAATTAAGACGGTTGACTTCCCCTCCACATTGAAGAAAATAGGACAGGAGGCTTTCCGTAACTGTTCTGGTTTGACGACAGTGACCATTCCTGCCAACGTTACATCCATGGATGCCAACGTATTCTGGAACAGTGGTGTAACAACAGCAACTATAGCTTGTCCCACATTAGGACAGGGTGCTTTCTACCAGTGCTCAAAACTGGAAACCGTCACGATTGAAGAGGGCGTGAAAGTGCTCGGCATCAACGATGGTGGAGCCTTCCACGGATGTTCAAAACTGGCTACAGTAACCATTCCAAGTACGGTAACCACCATGGCAAGGAATGTGTTCCGCGACTGTACATCACTCACTACGGTGAACTTCGCAGAAGGCATTCAGTTGGAAACGATTCCTGAATACGCCTTCTACAACACGGCTTTGACCAGGGTTGACATTCCTGCTTCGGTGAAGACGATTGGTACAGAAGCATTCAGATACTGTAAGATGATGGAGGAAGTGAATATTCCGTCTAACACACAGCTGACCACCATTAACACCTCTGCCTTTGCCGACTGCGTCCTGCTACCTACATTCGCGATGCCGAACACACTGACATCCTTAGGCAACACGGTGTTCTATAACTGTCAGAAGATGGAAAACATTACCTTCTCCACCCAACTGACCACTATTCCTGACGGTACCTTCCAGAAATGTAGTAAACTGAACAACGTGACAATACCAAAGACCATTACCCAATTAGGCTCCAGCGCCTTCAGGGAATGTTCCTCACTCTCGTCAATCGTCATTCCTAATACAATAACAGCCATGGGAACAAGTGTATTCCAGGATTGTACAGGTTTGACCTCCGCAACTTTCGAAGAGGGATTCACGATGAACTACATCCCCAATAATACATTCTACAACACTCGCTTCAGTAGCTTTACCATTCCTGCATCGGTACAGACCATCAATAGTCAGGCATTCATGAACAATACGGCTTTGGCCTCCATTGAATTCCCTGCCACGGTAACAAAGCTAGCAAGTGAAGCTTTCCGTAACTGTTCTGGTTTGACGGAAGTGACCATTCCGGCCACCATCACGACCATGGAAGCAAACGTATTCTGGAACAGCGGTGTGAAAACAGCTACGGTGGCTTGTTCAACATTGGGACAGGGCGCCTTCTACCAATGCGCACAATTAGAAACCGTCACTATCGAAGAGGGTGTGCAGGTTCTTGGCATCAACGATGGTGGAGCCTTCCACGGCTGTTCAAAACTGGCTACTGTGAACATTCCAAGTACGGTAACCACCTTGGCAAGGAATGTATTCCGTGACTGTACATCGCTCACCACCGTTAACTTCACTGAAGGTAATCAACTGGAAACGATTCCTGATTACGCCTTCTCCAACACAGGAATCACAAGCATTAACATGCCCAGTACTGTAACCACCATCGGCAACTACGCTTTTGGCAATTGTTCAAAACTCGAAAGTGCACCCTTACCACAGGGCCTAAAAACTATCGGCTCTTATGCTTTCCAGTATTGTGAGAAACTCAACAACGTGGTATTGCCAGGAACACTGATTTCTGTTAAGGATTGGGCTTTCCGAAACTGTACTTCCATGGAGAACCTCACCATTGAGGAGGGAATCTCCTGCATCAACCGCGACGTGTTCCAATACAGTGGCATGAAGAACGTCGTTTTACCCAGCACCATAGAGGCTATTGGAGTTAACCTTTTCTATCAGTGCAATCAGCTGGAGGTACTTGACTTGTCGAAGTGCGTCAACGTGTGGGAGCTCTACAGCTATACCTCTCTTCGTGGCAGCAACTATAATATCACTTATGGTGTGCCTTCCACTACCAAGATCATTCTTCCTCCATACACAACGGCCACATTGGGAACCAACGACGAAATCGCGACAATCACATTCGACCTTCAACAAGACGGCGAAGGCTATTACCTTATCAATAATACTTCAGACTGGGATAAGTTCGTGGTGTACTCTCGACAGAATCCTGAGATCAATGGTCGTCTTACGGCTGATCTCGACTTAACCGATCATCCGGGTAAGCTGGGTGTTGGTAACGGCGAGTCGAACTACATCACCTATCAGGGCACATTCGACGGGCAAGGACATATGCTTACTATCGAGTATAAGACGGGTAAGGATGTTTCCGGAGGCTTGTTTGCCTACGTGGAGAATGCCACCATCAAGAACCTGAAGGTGGAAGGCAACGTTACAGCCAACAACAGACTCATCGGTGGCTTCGTGGGCTTTGTGAAACCCAGTACCACACTCACCATGCAAGACTGTGAATCGGCTGTTCACTTCACCGTGACACCAACCACAACTAACATGCACATCGCCGGTTTCATAGGACAAGGCAAGACAAGTACTGTGACGTTAACCGACTGTCTCTTTACCGGTTCCATCACAGGTAATACCAGTTTCCGCTATGCAGCAGCGTTCTTGGGATGGATGGAGAGTGCAGGACGTATTACCTATAACTACTGTCTAAACAATGGTACATTTACCAACACTGACAAAACCTTTACTTATGCCTTGGGGGCAACAAATAGTAGCGGTCAGAGCACTTCAGCTGTATGCTACTTCAAAGATGGTAATATAGGCAACAACGAGACTAAGGCCATAGCCGTAATTGCCGAGCAGTTGGCATCTGGAATGGTAACCTACCGCCTGCAAGGTGGTCGTACGGAACAGCACTGGGGACAGCTTCTTGGAAGAGATCCCTATCCGCTGCTTACCAACGAAGAGGGCACTTTAGTCTATCGCGGTCAGACCTACACCAACGAATATGTGGAATATGCAGGTCTGCAGAAAGACAAGGATGACTACTACTTGATTGGAGGTTCTGCCGACTGGGAGGAGTTCTGCTTGGTTGTGGAAGACTTCCCAAAAAGTAATGCTCGTATGACAGCTGATGTGGAGGTGGCAGATAACTCTATGGTGGGCACAAGTTCCATGCCCTATAGCGGTATCTTCGATGGCCAGGGACATACGCTCTCCGTCAAGTATCTGGCAACAGCCGATTACTGTGCTCCATTCCGTTACATCAACGGTGCTACTATATGTAACTTACACACAATGGGTACCATCAATACGGCCTATCGTGTTGCAGGAGGTGTGGCAGCTGATCTGAAAGGTACAAACACGATTGATCAGTGCTGGTCGAGCGTAAGTATCACATCCACTTATAGCGGTGATGTTACCAATGGCGGTATCGTTGCTTACAACGAGAGCGGAACGCTCGATATCACCAACTGTCTGTTTGACGGAAGTATGACTGGTTCCAATGCTTACAGCTGGGGCGGCTTGGTTGGCTGGCGGGCAGGTACTGTCAATATGACCAACTGTTTATTCATCCCAACCTCCGTTAACGTGAATGAATACAGCTGTGCTACGTTTGTTCGCAACAATGCTACCATCAACAACAGTTATTATTCTCAAACCATCAACAACAGCATTCAGGGTACGCAGGTTACTGCCGATCAGCTTACCAACGGCTATGCCACCTATAAGCTGCAAGGCAAACAAGATGAGCTCGTCTGGGCACAAACACTTGGAACAGATGAACAGCCGATGTTGGCGGTGTTCCAAACCGATGCTCAGCGTATTTATCGCACCATTGAAGGCTATTCCAATAATCCTGAAGAAGGTGTGCTGACACAAGATGCTGAAGGCTATTATTTGATCGGCAGCGCGGATGATTGGAAGATGCTGGCCATGTTGGTAGATGAGGGTGAGTATGAGGCAAAGGCTCGTATGACTGCTGATATTGACTTGGGTGATGACCAGACGATGATCGGTAGCGGAGATAATGATGATAACCATGGTGTCGGTAATGTTATCTTCCAGGGAACTTTCGATGGACAAGGTCATACGTTGACCATCCATTATAATGTATCACAAATCACAGTTGCTCCCTTCCGTCATATTCAGAATGCAACCATTAAGAATTTACATGTAGCAGGTACAATCACCACGTCAAATCGACATGCTGGTGGTATTGTAGGAGCATGTTATGGCGAGCAGATTCACAGCTACATCACCAACTGTATCAGCTCTGTTAACATTACCTCCAATTATGTAAACACAGGAGACTTCTATGGCGGTGCTTTCACTGGTGGAATCGCTGCAAGATTGTATTACTACGGTCAGTTGCACATCACTGATTGTATTTTCGATGGCTCCATCAGTGGAGAAACACGAGGCGTTGTATGGGGTGGATTCTTAGGTTTACCTGATGGTACGGTTACCATTGAGAATAGTCTGCAGATCGGTACCTTCAATTGCAGTAACGTTATCAGCGGCAGCAATGGCTCTGGAACCTTCTCATCAGTGTTCGGCAATGGTTATGCATCAAGAGTGAACGTGTCTAACAACTGCTATTATCTGAATCAATTGGGTAATGCACAAGGTACACTTGCTAATGCCACTACCCTCTCCGACGGCACCATCACCACCGCCTTGCAGGCTGGGCGCACCGAAGAGATCTGGGTACAAGACGCCAGCACAGGTCAGCCTATTCTTGCCCTCTTCAAGAAGAACAATGGTATAGCCACAGGTTTGCGTGTCATCACCGATAATGATAACGACACCTGGTTTACCCTCGAGGGCATGAAGCTTGATACGAAGCCAAAGCAGCCGGGTGTGTATATCAAGAATGGAAGAAGGATAATCATCAAGTAAGCCACCCCTGGCCCCTCCGTAAGGAGGGGGATGCAATGTATAATAACTAAAAACATATAGAATATGAAAACAAAAAGATTTATTTTTTCAGTTATTGCACTCTGCTGCACAATGGTAGCATGGGCGCAGAATGAAGCAGCCGTGGCAATATTACAGAAGAGCAATGGCGAAGTGAAAATCTACAACGGAAGTAGTGCCCTGCAGAACGCATATAATGATGCGGAAGAAACTGGCAGTGTGATAACTCTTTCCTCTGGTACGTTCAACTCACCAGGCAATATCCAAAAGTCGGTTAATATCTATGGCAATGGCTTCGAGGTAAATGAACAGAACGGTATTACTACTCCTACTACCATTAGTAGTGGACTGAATTTTAGTACTGGTAGTGATGAAAAAAGTCTGGAGAATTTCAGAATAGAGGGCATTTACATTAATGGTGAAGTAAAAGTTCAGCAGACAAAAGAACTCGTTATCTCAAAGTGCCGTCTCACTGACTTTACTATTTCTGGGAACAATGTTGAAGCACTCACAATACAGCAGAGTCTCTTAACACGTTCTATACAAGGGAATTACGAAATCAAAGGACTGACTATTAAGAATAGTTATATTGGATTTAGAGTAACAGCAAGCCATGCAGACAATCAAATTCTCATTAATCACTGCCTGCTGCCTACAGGAGCTGAGGGTGGACATGCAAAAGCTGTCTATATGAATTGTATTTTTCATGGCTTATATCGTGCAAGTATAGCAACCAACTCAACGGTTAAGCATTGTATCCTTAGAGATATTAGTGTTGATGGGTGTATTGTAGAAGGAAACTGGACCACTAATGGTACAGGCATTTTCGAAGACGGAGGATATCTTGAAAACTATTATGGTTGTTTCTACGATGCTGCCCGCACCTATAAACTGAGTGATCCTGAGACTTATGTTGGTACTGATGGAACAGAGGTTGGTATTCAAGGTGGTATGGGCTTTAATAAGGTTCCTTCTACTCCCGTTGTAAAAAGTTTAAGTCCTACCGTGGAGGGTAACACACTGAAGATTAACTATGAGGTAGAGTTACGATAAGTTTCTGGTAAATAGTTCAACATTCATCGGTAATAAAATGAACAGATTACTAATCGTATACTGCTTCCTTATGAGCAGTCTCGCCATGATGGGGCAGGGCAGTATCACTGATAAGGAATACTGGATAGATCAGCAGATAGATGAACGCCAGTCGTTGGGTCTGTCTCCTACAGAGGTGGATATCTCGCAACTCTCTACAGGAGTACATGCTGTGACGGTGCGAGTGAAGGATAATAACAACTTGTGGAGTGCTCCAGTTACGAAGTATTTCGTCATCACTCCACCAAGTAGTAAGGCTACCACTATTTCAGAAAGGGAATACTGGTTCGATGGTCATATTGGTGAACGGCAATCACTTGATAATTCCGTTGCTACAATCGATATACCTGATTTGTCTATGGGCGTTCACTCCATAACAGTGCGTGTGAAGGACAATAACAACCTGTGGAGCAGCGCGGTAACGAAATACTTCCTCGTTCCACAAAAGACAACGGAAACAAGTATCGTCCGCTATATGTATTGGATTGACGATGATATCGACAACAAGGTTATTGTTGAAACAGTTGGATCCGAACGTATCATCAATGTTGAGGTGGGAGAACACTCTGAGGGCAAGCACATATTATATTGGCGTGTAGGTGATTCTAATGGTACGTGGAGTCAGGAAGTGAACAACCGTCTCTTTAATTATGTATTGCCTGTAACGGGCATCGGAGCCCTCAGCAGCGACATGAATCTGGCATTACATGATAATTTGCAAGCTGGTTACTTAACAGAATATGACGCAGATAATAAGCATATTATGGTAGAAGATCTAACAGCGATCCCTGCAAATATTGGTGTGCTTCTTCGCGGAAAGGGTTCACAAAAAGTAACATTACTGGAAGCAGCAAGCTGCGAGGATGAGACAGAGGGTAACGGTCTTGTTCCTGTGAAAGAAGAGATTAACCTGATGACGGATATGGCTGTTCCCAACGGTGCATTCCTCATCAGTTCTGTAGATGACTGGAAGAGTTTTGCTTCCCAGGTAAGTAGCAAGCCGGATTTAAATGCGGTAATGACAACAGATATTGACTTGGGTGATGAGCAGACAAAGATCGGAACATCGAGCAAACCATATAAAGGAGTCTTCGATGGCCAGGGACATACACTGACGGTACATCTGACGGGTGGTAATGACATTGCCCCATTCGTAAGTATTTCCAATGCTAAAATAAAAAACCTTCATGTGGATGGAACAATCACAATTACTGGTATGCATGGATCTGGCATTGCCAGCTATGTTGCAGGTAATAGTACCATCGAGAACTGTCATTCATCGGTAATCATCACCACATCCCGTAGTTCTGATTTCGATGGTGGTGGCTTTATCGGACGAGTCAATAGTGGAAATACCGTATCCTTCACCAATTGTCTCTTCGACGGTCAGCTGCTCGCAACAAGTAGTGCCTATTCATGCGGTGGTTTCGTAGGGTGGACACAAAGTAATACTTCTGTAACGTTGGAGAACTGTTTCTTTAACCCGTCAGCACCCGTAAATGTCGCGGTATATACCAACAGCAGAACGTTTGTTACTGGCAATACCGCAGGCACAATTACCAACTGTTATCACACATCGACGTTTGGTGAAGTGCAAGGAACGGATGCTACTGAAATGAGTCCTTCCAATTTGGCTACTGCTCTCGGTGCAGGATGGGAGATTCGGAATGATCAAGTAGTACCCATTATGACAGATGGTAATGAAGGTGACTATACCAACTTCTATCTTAACAATTCCCTCTTCTTGAAAGTGGAATCTATGGTGATCATTCCTGCCAACAGGGCATATCTCCGACTTCCTTCATCTCTTGTGGATGATACACAGATCATCAAGCTATGGTGGGGTAATGAGGAAGTCTCACCTATTGCTACCAGCATCAGTGAAGCTACACAAGATAAGATTCAAAGTGATGAGTGGTTCACCATCGAAGGAATGAAAATCAATGGAAAGCCCAACCAGCCAGGTGTGTATATCCACAATGGAAGAAAGATCATTGTCAAGTAAGACCCCGAACCTCTCCATAAGGAGGGGGAAAGAAAGAACTATTACTAACAATAATAATAAAGATGAAAACAAGACGATTTCTCAGTATATTGCTCGTAGTAGCATTCTCTGTAAGTACATGGGCATTAGACAAAGATGCTGATGGATACTATCTCATCGGTAGTGTGCAGGACTGGAAAGACTTTGCAGCATTGGTCAATAACGGAACGGAACCAACGGCAAAGGCGCGAATGGTTGCAGATATCAATCTTGGTGATGACCAAACAAGAATTGGTGATACTCGCGAAGTGGAAGACGGTTATTTCTTTGAGGGAGTGTTTGATGGACAAGGGCACACATTGACAATTGCCTATAATGTTACCGACACCCAAACTACAAGCGACCCTCAAGCTCCATTTACACATATCAAGGGAGCTACAATAAAGAATCTGCATGTGGATGGCACTGTAGCAACCAGTCACGCCCATTCTGCTATTGTTGCATGGGTTCGTGGTGGAACTAACGTTATTAGTAATGTGTGGTCGTCGCTTAAAACAACGACAAGCAGATCGGGATGGGATGAATGTAGTGCAATTGTATCTTGGATTGGTCATGCAACAGTTACCATTCAAGACTGTTTGTTTACAGGTAGTATAACGGGAACAAACGGCACTTCATACAATGGTTGCTTTATTGGGTGGTGCCAACACGGTGATGATAACACTCTAGTTCTAAATTGCCTTTCCACAGGAACCTTTACCAATATTGGTGATTGTGATCCAACAAGAGGTCGCACTCATACAAATAGTTATATCAAGCAGTTCCCAACATCTATCCCTGCCGATATGCAAGTCACGGATGACAACCTCGCCAACGGCACCACAACAGCAGCGCTGAATTCAAATCGTACAGGCGATGATGCTCCTTGGATACAGGATCCTGTTACCCATCAACCCATGTTGAAGATGTTTGCACCCTTAAAGCAGGATGCCGAGGGATATTATCTGATAGGTTCTGTTCAGGATTGGGATAACTTCGCTACGCTGGTTGAGACAACTCCAACTGTTAATGCGAAAATGACAGCAGATATAGATTTGGGGACAGATGTGACGATGGTAGGAACGGAGAGTATTCCTTATCAAGGAACATTCGATGGACAAGGATATACTCTGACTGTGAATTGGAGTGTCAATGGAGGAGAAGATGGCGTAGCTCCTTTCCGCTATGTCAGTGGGGCGACCATTCAGAAACTTCACGTTGATGGAATCATCAGTGCTACTGGAAGTGAACAAAGAGGAGCTGCAAGTATCGTCGCACTTAGTAAAGGAAGTACAACAACAACCATTAATGAATGTTGGGGGTCTGTATCATTAACATGTTATGATACTATGGGAGGTTTGTTTAGTGTGGCATACGAAACTAGCACAGTAAATATTTCTGACTGTCTGTTCAGTGGTACTATCAATCCAACGCACAACGGCCAAGGATTTTGCGCAGGTCTTGCTTCACAAGCAATGAAAGATGGTTCAAATGTCCCAACGATTAATATTACACGTGGACTATATTTGGGTAAATATACTGGAAGTACTGAGAATTGTTACAATTTTGTGCGAATGGATCGTCTAGATTTGTTTGGTACACATACAATAACGGATTGCTACTATAAAGATGCTTATGGTACAACACAAGGTACACAAGTAACATCTGAAGAATTGGCTGACGGCACCGCTACATCCAAGTTGCAAAACAATCGTACAGAAAAAGTGTGGATGCAAGATGGTGATCAGCCAATGCTAGCAGTCTTTGTGGCTAATAACTCACGAATCACCACTGGCGAGGCCATTCAAGTCACAAGTCACAAGTCACAAGTCACAAGTGAGGAGTGGTACACGATTGATGGTAGGAAGTTGCGTGGGAAACCAACAGCTAAGGGTATTTACATCCACAATGGAAAGAAAATGATAGTAAAATGAAGATGAAATGATTAATAACTAAAAACCCTAAAAGGATATGAAAACAAGACGGTTTATTATTTCAGTTATCGCACTGATCTGCACCCTTGGTGTAAAGGCGCAGGAAAATGACATGCTGACTGCAATATTGCAGCATGAAGGAAATGCTACGTTATTTGTAGGCATGAATGCCTTTATTAATGCTCATGAAGCAGCTGTTGACGGTGATGTGATAACCTTATCGGCAGGAAAATTCAACCTGACAAGTATCACAAAACAAGTGAAAGTCTATGGCGCAGGCTATGAGGAAGATGCGGAAACAGGAACGGGCGTGACATCACTTCTCAAGTGGAATGGTTATGACATGATGATCGGAAAGACTGGAGAGGTGTTGAAGAATGTACACCTTGAAGGGTTGCGTATAGAATCTAATCTGAATGCTGCTTATAGCACTGCCGGTCAGACAAATCCTGTAGAAAACCTTACCGTTTCCAAATGCTACATCACAGGTAATATTTCATTCAACAACGATATAACGGATGTGGATGTCTCACAGTGTGTGATTACAGGAGGAGTGTATGGAGGTGCTGCGTATTTAGCCACGAATCTTACAATCAGTAATTGCTATATAGGAACACTCGTCAGCACCTTTAAAACTGAGAGTTCCGTATTAATCGACCACTGCATCATCGCAGAAGGTTTTTATCATGATAGTGGCTGTGCCGAATCTGCATTCACCTGGCAGAACTGTATCTTCCTGTTAGATTCATGGAACCACCGCAATGTTGGTTATGGTGCCTACGCCTATAATAATCTATTCCCAAATTTCGAGCGTAGCATCCCAGCAAGTGCAAACCGCGAAAATAACTATGAGATGGATGGCAGCCCCGTCTTTACCGATGCCAATGATGGTAAATATGCACCAGGAAGGACTTTTACTATTTCCAATCCCACGTTATGGGTCGGCAACGATAACACGGAGGTTGGTATCAATGGAGGTCAGGGCTTCAGTAGGGTACCTTCCACCCCTGTGGTGAAGAACCTCTCTGCTACGGTGGATGGTAAGAAGCTTATTGTGAATTTCCAGACAAATGTGCGCCCTGCTCCGACAACGAATCCAGACCCAGAATCTGAACCCTAACGCACCAATGCTTATGAACAAGAAAAGGTTTTTATTGCTGACATGTGCCGTGGCTTTCTGTTTCGTGGCAAAGGCACAGAGCAGCAGTATCGTGGCGATGGAATACTGGATTGACCAGAACATCACCAACAAGCAAACGTTCGCAAGTGTGCCGTTAGAAATTAACATCTCTGATCTTTCACCAGGATTCCATAACATCAGTGTGCGCTCCCAAGATAACACAGGCATGTGGAGTGGTGTAACAACAAGGTTGTTTGTGATAGCACGTCCTACCACCATAGCAAACAGTATCACAAACATGGAGTATTGGTTTGATGGGAAGATCAGTGAGTTTCAGGCTTTCACTAAGAATGTGGCAGAGATCAATATTGAAGCACTATCACCTGGATTCCATTCTATCAGCGTTCGCTCGAAAGATGATACAGGCTTGTGGAGCAGTGTACAGACAAAGTACTTCATCATACCAAGAATCGTTGAAACAGCAACTATTACGCATTATTGCTATTGGTTTGATGAAAATAAAGAGAATACTACAATTCAAGCATCCACCAATCCCATTAACTTGTTAGAAGTTAATCTTTCTGGATTAAGCTACTATACGGAACATACACTTTACTTAGCTGTATGCGACTCTAAGGGTACATATAGTTCTGTTTTAGAGGAAATCTTCATAATAGAACCTATCACAACAAATGTAAGCAATGCTTCACAGGAGGAAGTTCAAAATGCGGATTGGTACTCTCTTGATGGAAAGAAACTCGATAGTCGTCCTACTGAAAAGGGTATCTATATCCGCAACGGAAAGAAGATCATTGTTAGGTAAGGACGCAAGGTTATTCTGAAATCAATTAGAGGAGAGTTTAAAACTCTCCTCTTTTTATTTATCATCATTGGATGATGGTTTCCTTTGGACTACCCCCATAGATAATCTTCTACGAAACCATCGTATTGCGGTTCTTTCATCCATCCGCACTTTTGGCATACCTCACGGATAAATGCCTGTTTCTGGGGCGATATGAGACGTTTGCCGTTACGATACTCATAATATATGGTACGTCCATAGGCAGCAATGAGCTGTCCTTTGATGAGTACCTCCATCTTACGTGGCATTTCATCGTAGAACTGCATCATTCCTTTTGCCATTCGTATCTTCTTATCATCCAGATACAGTGGACACTTTCCCTTTGCCACATCCTTATGTCTGGGATTGATACACGTCAACGTCATACGGTTTTTAGCTACATATTCCCGTAGTTGCCAACGCAGACAATGCTCACGTTTTTCACATATTCCGTTCAAACAAATCAATGCTTTCTCTGCTTGTTTCTTGAAAACTTCATCTTTTGTCATATACCTTTGAATAGTTGACTATGGAAACGCAAAGGTACAAAACTTTTCCGACATATCATTCAAAACATATATAAAATCGAAGAAAAAGTGTTCGGGAAGTGTTTGTATGTTACGAACACTGTGTTCGTTAGTTATAAACAGAGTGTTTATCAATAAAAAACACCATGTTTATCAATAAAAAACACTGTGTTTATCATAGATAAACAGATATTATTTGCAAATTGTTAGTCGTTTTTTTGTGATATTGAGAATTTTTTTATCTGTTTTGAGAAAGATTGTTATATATAAATAAGGTATATTTGCACCTATATACAACAATATGTTTAATCATTAACCTATTAAACTTATGGATAAAAAGAAAAAAGGAATGTATTCCGCACCTAAGACAAAGGTGCGTAGAATAGATGTGGAGCAGTGTTTACTCGCTGCGAGCATGGGTGCTAAGTTGAATGGAGCTGGCATTGATGAAAGCAGTGCAGACAGTAATGGATCTGAAATTTGGTAAGGCGTATGAAAAAGTCAATGATTTTAGCATCTGCCGCGATGACGATGATTATTGCCGGATGTACCTCAGAAGATTATGAGCCAGTGAAATCAGCTCTGCCAGAGAGCAGCAATCAGGTAACACTTACCGTCTCGGCAGTAACGAAAAATCCAGATGTAACAAGTGACCTGGAAACGCGAGTTGCGTATGAAAGTACGGATGCAACATGGGAAGAGGGAGATAAGATTTTCCTCATCAAGAGCGACGGAACCACCATCACCCTTACATTGAGCGATGGTGCAGGAACAAGCGAGGGTTCATTTACCTCCACAGATGCCATTACCGCTGGTTCTTACACACCTTATGCGGTGAGTGCTTCTTCTCTCACGAAAGAGTATGTAAAAGTTACTGATGGCGTTATCACACTTGACCTATCCACAGGTGGTGGTACACTGAATGAAGCACTTGAGCATGACGTTCTGAAAGGCGATGTTGTGACACTGGAAGACGGTCAGACAGAAGCAGAGATTGAGGGTCTAACCACACATATCCTCAGCTATATTCGCTTCCGTTTCACCTCAGAGTCAAAAGCCATCACCTCAATCGGTATGAACTCTACGGGTGGTGTTTATCAGACTGTAACTATCGCATCCGATGGATCAGTCAGCGGGAGTGATTCCTCAACAGATGTGATCTATGCTGCAGCATCTGATGATGATGATACCTATGCAGGCTACTTCGCTGTCTATGGCTCAACAAATACCAGTCTACTGGCTCATGCAGAGGATGCCGATGGCGGTAAGTACTCACGACTGGTATCTACCAAGGAAGCCACTTACACCGCTGGAACGGTTTATGGCAAGACCTTCACTTTGAGTGAGGACATGGTGACAGCTGATGCCTCTGGAACACTTTCGGATCAAACTTGGAAGAATTTAGGTCTCAGCGTCAAATGGTCAGAATATTACGTTTATACTAGCGAAGAGTTTGCTTACAACCGCAGTTTTGATACAAATGGAAATACTGATCCACCAGCATCCTGGTCAGGCTGGCGACTGCCAACTCGTGAAGAAGTCAATGAATTGTATTATGCTAGTACTTTAGAATGGATTTCTTCTGATACTGGTCCAAATGGAATGAAATTCAATTGTAATGGTAATTATATAGCTATGGGAGCTAGCGGTTATTATTATGATTGGGAAGTTGGTGATAGAGTTAGCCAGGAAGGAGAAAGTATTTATTTCTTTATCGATGAAAAAGAAGGAGACAATCGTTTATGGACTAAAATAACAAATAGTGATTTTTCAATTTATAATGCTGGTTCTCGTTGTACCAACGTCCGTTGCTTTACCTATTTTGGTGCCATGCGCCTTGTCTGTGACTATTAATCGAGTACTCTCTATCTTTGGTATGGAGTGTTTCTTGGTACTGAGTTACACATAATAGTTCGAGCCGCAACATGTAGTCATTATGACCAATGCTGCGGCTCGTTATCGTTACAAAAGTCTTGCGGTTATATCTTCGAGATGTTTAGAGGTACTTGTTGCGAAGAGTAGTACCCAGTAACATCATGTAGGTGTCAAACTGCTTGCTGTTCAATACTGTACGCATCTTATCCACATCGTTCTTCACAGCCTGACGAACCTTTGCTGAGCGGTGGAAACCATGAGCAGTTGCTGCTGACTGCATCTCATCGTTGAAGATGTCCTGGATGATCTGAACTGCATCCATCTGGTCGAAGGTGAGATCCAGCTTCTCAGCCAATCTGCGAACGTCGAAAGACATATCATAGTCTGCTGCGTTTCTTACATGCATCATGCGACGCTCCATCTGCTTTGTACCTTCATTGTTGTCTGACTTTGCGAAACCACATGTCATTGTCATGATTGCCACTACGAATAATACGATCCTTTTCATTTTTTTTCTCCTTTACTTTTTTATTTCAGGACTGCCACTGTTTGTCATAAATAGCTTTCATCCTTACTTGTGATTAATAATTTTGTTTCTGTTTTCTGGTTATTTGACGCAGGGTTTGAAGAATAGTTTAATCGACCCCTAAATTTTTTATTCTCTGCAAGTTATGCACATGCACGTGTGGATAAATAGGTATATTATATATAGAAAATCCACAAAAAAAAATTTTTTTTCTTTTGTATGTGGATATCTCTAAACTTGTTTTTATGTTTTTCTAAAGTTTTCCACGTTTTCTATTGGAAAAAAGATATAAACTTAGTATTTTTGCACCAGAATAGCAGAATGTGGATAAAGTACATAACTTGTTTATCGTAAAGAAGAAACAATGAGTATAGTGTGTGGAAAAGTCGTTCTCAAACGTTGATATCTTCATATGCAAACTATTTGATAAAAAGTTTTTCACATATCAACAGCTAATCATCATTCTACTAATAGGAATTAAGAAAAATAAAAACTAAAGATAATAATTATATGAAACTGAAAAAAGTGTGGATAAAGCAAGGGTATATTGATGAACCGGTTGCTGAAGGAACAGACTTGAAGAAAGAGATTAGAAGATTGTGTGATGAAAAAGGAGCTATTATCCTGGCTCATTATTACACGATAGGAGATATTCAAGATATAGCCGACTTTGTTGGTGATTCCTTGGCATTAGCCAGAAAGGCTTCAGAGACTGATGCTAAGGTAATAGTGATGTGTGGTGTTCATTTCATGGCTGAAACCTGTAAGCTGCTATCTCCTGATAAGGTTGTATTATGTCCTGATCTGAATGCTGGCTGTTCATTAGCTGACAGTTGTAAGGCAGAGGATTTGAAGAAATATAAAGACGAGCATCCTGGTTATCAGGTGGTGAGTTATGTGAATACTACAGCTGCTGTAAAAGCATTGACCGATGTGGTAGTAACAAGCGGTAATGCCAAGAAAGTAGTTGATCAGCTACCTGAAGATGCCAAGTTGATATTCGGTCCTGACTATAACTTAGGAAACTATATCAATGAGGTTACTGGTAGGAAGATGTTATTATGGAATGGCGGTTGTCATGTACATGAACGTTTCTCTATTGATAGTATTATTGCTTTGAAGAAGGAATATCCAGAAGCTGTTGTGATGGCTCATTTGGAATGTAAGGGTCCGGTATTGGCTTTAGCCGATGTAAAGGGCAGTACAGCCACGATGTTGAATTATGCTCAACAGAGTGATAAGAAACAGTTTATTGTAGCCACAGAAGCCGGTATTCTTCATGAGATGCAACGAACTTGTCCTGATAGACTATTTATACCTGTACCACCAGAAATCAGCGAGGGAGGCTTAGGATGCAGCTGTAATGAATGTCAGTATATGAAGATGAATACGTTGTTGAAAATCTACAACGCATTAAAGTATGACTGGCCATCAGTGGAAGTTGATCCTGAGATAGCTAAAGAGGCTGTAAAGCCGATTACAAAGATGTTGTCTCTGAGTTAGTTAATAATAGCGATTTTACAAACCGTTCCTTTCTTACCATCTTGTGTAGCAGTGTTTACCATGTAGATACCGCTTGCTACACGTTTGCCATTTTGGTCGTTTCCATCCCAAACAAAAGAACCGCCATTACTACGTCCTTCCTTTACTAAGGTACCATTAACGGTAAGGATTTTCACATCAGCATTATAGGTAAGACCAGTAATGGTGATATAACCAGTATAATCAGGACGAACAGGATTTGGATAGGCATATACCTGATCCTTGATCATTTCCTCAGCTGTCTCACTGGCATCACTCATATAAGAACATAATCCTTTACTGGTACCAAAGAATACTTCACCAGTTTTGTTATTAACTTCAATACTCTCAATTGTATTGGAAAGGAGATTACTGTTTGTTTCAGTAAAATGTTCAATTTGCGTATTATTGTCTTCACTAATCAGATAGACACCTTTATTGTCCGTACCAAACCATTTTCTACCAGCTCCATCAACAGTCATGCAAGTAACGAACACACCATTGAGCAGATAGTCGGCAAAGTCGGTTCCATCGTTTCTGGGTACCTTAATTTGCGTGAAACCCAATGTAGGATCATTGATTTGTTCTTCAGTAAGCATCAATGGACCTGCTTCAGTGCAAAGCCATATATTACCTTGAAGATCTTCACTTACATTTGGTACACGATAGATGGTAAACGTAACACCATCTTGGTTTTTGAAATTAACGAACCTTTTTCCAGTTTTATTGACCGTATCAAAACAGAATAAAGCAGGATAATTACCATAATCATTAACTATCCAATAACGGCGTTTTCTATCCAGACAAGTACGCGTAAGATTACTATATCCATTACCATCTGTTCCCATCAATTCATCAGGATGATAAGTAAGCCATTTCCTATCAGGAGTAAAAGCAATAACAGGATTTGGAGAATAGCCATTTACCAACCAAAGTACACCATCCGGATCATAGACAACACCATCAGCGCGTACATAATTCGGGTTGATATTGACGGTTCTCAAAGTAGAATAGATAGCATCGTCGCTATTACCATGTGTAAAGTTATTTACTTTCTCTCCATCCTTAAATTCATACATACCAGTACCACCTGTTCCTACAAAGAAATGGGTAGGATCTTTGGAATCAACAGCAATACTTGATACATCCTGGAAATTTCTTCCGAAATCGGGTTTCACATCCCTTCCATAGATGGTCCAGTTTTTATCTTCATCTAAGATCTGTATCATTCCCGGACGGAAGAACTTATCAACCCACGACCATCCTCCAGGTACTGTATATAGCTTGTTATTGAACACTTTCATGAAGTAGAAATAATTGGATTGAGGTCCATCAGGATGAATACCTTCAAGCTTCATGACAGGTTCTTTATTATCGTCTAAAACAAACGACTGCAGGTTACCGTTTTTATCGTCCGACCAATAGCAATCATTCTTCTTGTCATATACAACAACATTGGCAGTTGAGAGCGTAATGGCCTTTTCATCTGCTTTGAAAATGTCAGATTTATTTCCATCAAATAAAGTCCAGTTATTCGGATCCAACAAGTTATCCTTGACGCTGGCCTGATAGATTTTCCTTCCTTTACTATTGATTGCATACATCACCTCATCGACAATCGTCATATCGGCAATATTATCGTTCAGTTGATAGGAGTCGGCAATCTCTTCTTTCTTCACATTGATTTTCAGAATACCGAATCCAGTACACAGATAAGCAAACTGATCAATAATTACCACCTTGTTGATGGTCTTGTCGAGTGAAGTGGATTTCTGATAGTAATCAGGCAGGTTGACAAAGTTATCATCCTGATCAATAAAGTCAATGTTATAGTTATCAAAAATCACGACAAGTTTCTTGGCTTGCTCACACCAGGCTATATGTGTAATACCCGCATCACTTAAACCATGCCCTTTTCCGTAGGTCTTCACGCTATTATCGCTCAGATGATAGGAAAAGAGGTTCTTAGACGATAGAACATAAACGGTGTTTCCAGCCGGTTGAATGTCGGTTATATCTGCATAAGCAGGGTAAACATTCCATTCTCCTATCGTAGCTGCTTGAAGAAGTAGAGGAGAAAGAACGGATAATATGATGACTGCTATTCTGTTCATATACTTATTGTTTTATTTGTGCAAAATACATCAACTTGTATATATTAAACAAAAAAACAGGCATTTTATTGTGTATAAGGCGTTTTCTTAGACTTTTACCCAGTAAGGGGTAGAATAGTCCGGCCAGCTTGCGATAGGCGCCTGGAAGACTTAATAAGCGCGAATAGCCTTGCAGTTCCGACTGGAATTGGTGGAGTGTATGCAAGGATTCCTCGGTTTTAGCAACGAAATGTTCATTGTCTTCGAAGTCTTCAAAGCTTACAGGATTATCGATATGGGTGATGGTGTAGCCGTTTTCCCTTAATGTTTTCCCCCATAACACATCCTCGTAGCCATAGGATGTGAATCGCTCATCAAGCGGTAAGGAAAGCATAATACTTCTTTTCACCCTGAAATTCGATGTATGGAAGTCCATGAACGGTTGTTTGTTGCGTTCCGAAGCATTCCTCTGTACTGCGTTATGAAGTTCGTAGCGATAGCGTAAATTGGCTTGTAGGGCATTTTCTTCCATGGGAATGACATAACCTCCATAGCATACATCAGCTTCGTTCTGGAGGTATTGGGCGATGAAAGTATCGTTTCTTACGCTCATATCTCCATCGATGAACAACAGATAGTCGTATTGAGCCAAATGAGCCAAATAGTTTCTCACCCCTGCCCTACCCCTGTTCTGTTCCTCTATATGGTAGGTACAATGTGGCAATGCTGTGATGACCAGGTTCTCTTGGATACATGCTGTGTCATGACTTCCATCATCTACCACGATGATTTCGAAGGTGACAGGTTGTTCCATGAGCTGCTGATGTAAAGAATAGACGAGTTCCTTACATCTGCAGTGATAAGTGGGAATCAACACAGACAATGCTTGTATCATGTATTCAGCAGATAGTGGGTTAGCTTGTTAACGGCTCGTGCCCTGTGGGATATCGTATTCTTAACTGATAAGCCCAGTTCGGCAAAAGTCTTGTCGTAGCCTGTGGGCTGGAAGATTGGATCGTAACCGAAGCCCTCCCCTCCCCTACGTTCACGGATAATCTCACCTTCAACGATTCCCTCAAAGAGAACAGTCTTGGGTTTTCCTTCTTCTTCCATGATTAAAGCTATCACAGTGCGGAAACGCGCCTTGCGGTTGCTCTCATTCTCCAGTTCTCTCAGCAGGCGAGCCATGTTGGCCTCGCTATCATGACTGGCTGGGCGGGGATTACTTGTTTGACTAGTAGAACTAGTATTACTAGATTGACTAGTTTCGCTAGTTTCCATACTGGCATATCTGGCGGAATAGATGCCTGGTGCCCCATTCAATGCTTCTACCTCCAAGCCGGTATCGTCAGCAAAGACGTTCATATGGTAATGATCGTAGATGTATTGTGCTTTCTGCAAGGCATTTTCCTCAAGGGTAGCACCCGTTTCAGGGATATCTACATCACAGCCGATATCCTTTAAGGACAACACCTCTACCCTATCGCCCAGGATCTCTCTGATCTCCTTGAGCTTGTTCTTATTATTTGTTGCAAAAACTATTTTCACTTTGAACTTTGAACTTTGAACTTTGAACTTTATGATTACCATTGTTTTCTTTCTCCCTCCCTTTGGGAGGGTTGGGATGGGCTCCTTATTTCACCTTGATGGAATCAAATCCCTCGCCAAAGACACCGATGACGGCACTTTGGGAAACGAAAGCATGGGGGTCGATCATCTTGATGATACGGAAGATGTTCACACTTTCGTTTTTCTTGGCAAGAATACAGAGTACCTTACGCTCCTGCCCTGTGTACCATCCGTGAGCATCAAGGATGGTTACTCCGTGATCCATCTGTGTACCGATAGCATTGGCTATCTCCTGCCATTTCTGGGAGAAGATCATGAACTGAACCGACTGCCGCTGACGGTTGTAGATATAGTCGAGCATGAAATTCTCGATGACCATCGTACAGAAGCCGAACACCACCATATAAGCGCGTTCAAGCATTGTTCCGAACTGCGGGATGAACATACAGGAGCCGATGATGATGAAATCAATAATCATCAGTACGGTACCCAACGAGAAGTTATAATACTTGTTTACCGATGCCGCCACGATATCACTGCCGCCCGTGGAACCATTGTTCAGGAACACGATGCCCAAGGCAGAACCAGTCATGATACATCCAATGATGAGCGACATGAAATTCTGTCCTTCGCCCAGGATCTTCACCATATTCCCTTGCTCATCAACCGGTGCAATCTGCTTCATGAGCCATAAGAGGAAAGTAAGCATCAGGATGGCATAGATAGTCTTCATCAGGAACTTCCATCCCAATATCTTCAATCCCACAACTAACAAGGCTGCATTCACCAGAAAATAAGTATAGGAAATGGGAAAGTTGGTGGCATAGTAGATAATGGCACCAATACCCGATACACCTCCTGTAACGATTTCATACGGCATCAGGAAGAAGGTGAATCCGAACGAATACAAAATAAGGCCAAGGGTTATAGAGATATAATCCTTAGCCTCATTCCAGATGATTTGATGATCAATAGTCATTCATTATTTGATTACTACATTCACCATACGTTTAGGGACGATGATAACCTTGATGATTTGTTTTCCTTCGAGGTACTTGGCCGCTTTCTCATCCGCAAGCACAGCCTCTTGGATGGTCTGGTTGTCGGCATCGGCGGCAAACTCCATCTCGAAGCGGGTCTTACCATTGAAGGCCACACCCAACTTCACCGTGTTCTCCACCAGATACTCTTCGTTCCAGATGGGCCATGCAGCGTCGCATACAGAGCCTTGTCCGCCAAGCTGCTCCCACAGTTCCTCAGCGATATGCGGAGCAAACGGGGCAATCAGAGCCACGAGTGTCTTCATCAGCTCCTTGTTCTTGCTCTTGAGCTGCGAGAGTTCATTCACGCAGATCATAAAGGCAGAGATGGAAGTGTTGTAGCTGAAATGCTCAATGTCCTGAGAAACCTTCTTGATGAGCTTGTGTACGCTCTTCAGTTCCTCGGGAGTTGCTGTTTGTGTATCATCACAGCCAGCAGAGCAGAGATTCCAGAACTTCTTCAGGAATCGGTGGCAGCCATCAATACCGTTGGTGTCCCAAGGCTTACTCTGCTCCACAGGACCCAAGAACATCTCGTAGAGACGCAAGGTATCGGCACCGTATTTCTCAACAATCATATCCGGGTTCACCACATTGAACATCGACTTCGACATCTTCTCAATGGCCCAGCCACATTTGTATTGTCCGTTTTCAAGGATGAACTCAGCGTTGTTATATTCAGGGCGCCAAGCCTTGAAGGCCTCAATGTCGAGAATATCAGCAGAAACGATGTTCACATCCACATGGATAGGAGTAACATCATATTGGTCTTTCAGGCCGAAGCTCACGAACTTACCCTTATCAGCACCTTCGTTCTCGATACGATAGACAAAGTTACTGCGGCCCTGAATCATACCCTGGTTCACCAGTTTCTTGAAAGGCTCGTCCTCGCAAGAGTAACCACCATCATACAGGAACTTGTTCCAGAAACGGGAATAAATCAAATGACCAGTTGCATGCTCTGTACCACCCACATAGAGATCCACATTGCGCCAGTATTCATCAACGTCCTTGTCAACCAAGGCATTCTCGTTCTTAGGATCCATATAGCGCAGATAATAGGCACTGGATCCAGCGAAACCAGGCATGGTGTTCAGTTCCAAGGGGAAGATGGTTTGGTTGTCGATGAGATCTTTCGATACTACCTTGTTGGTCTTTGTATCCCAAGCCCAAACCTTGGCACGTCCCAATGGGGGCTCACCAGTTTCTGTGGGCTTGTATTCATCAATCTCAGGCAGCTCCAAAGGAAGGCACTCCTGCGGAATCATATAAGGCATCTCGTCCTTGTAATATACAGGGAACGGCTCTCCCCAGTAACGCTGACGAGAGAAGATGGCATCGCGCAAACGGTAGTTCACCTTAACACGACCCAAGCCTTGTTCGGTAACGAACTTCTTTGTGGCAGCGATGGCCTCTTTTACCGTAAGACCATTCAGGCTGAACTTCGCACTGGCTGAGTTGCACATGATACCTTCCTTGGCGTCATAGCTTTCCTCGCTGACATCAGCACCCTCAATCAGCGGAATGATGGGCAGGTTGAAATGCTTGGCAAAGGCATAGTCGCGTGAATCATGAGCAGGCACAGCCATGATGGCTCCTGTTCCATAACCAGCCAATACATATTCAGCTATCCAGATAGGAATCTTCTCATCAGTGAAAGGATTGATGGCATAGGAACCAGAGAACACACCCGTTACCTTATGATCCATCTGGCGGTCGCGTTCAGTACGTTTCTTCACATAATCGAGATACTGTTCAACCTCTGCTTTCTGTTCGGGTGTCGTCAGCTCAGCCACCAGCTCTGATTCAGGAGCCAGTACCATGAAGGTAACACCGAACATCGTATCGGCACGAGTGGTAAAGATGGTAAAGTGCTTGTCAGAATCAGCCACGTTAAATTCCACCTCAGTACCTTCTGAGCGACCAATCCAGTTGCGCTGTGTTTCTTTCAGTGAGTCGGTCCAATCAATCTTCTCCAGACCGTCGAGCAATCGCTGTGCATAAGCAGAAACACGAAGGCACCACTGGCGCATCTTCTTCTGCTCCACAGGATAGCCGCCACGAACAGATACACCCTCAACCACCTCGTCGTTTGCCAACACCGTTCCGAGTTTGGGGCACCAGTTCACCATCGTATAAGCCAAGTAGGCTATACGGTAGTTCATCAACACTTCCTGTTGCTTCTTCTCGTCCCAGCTGTTCCACTCATCAGCAGTGAAAGAAAGTTCTTCGCTGCAGGCCACCTTGATCAGTCCGCCATCGTCGCTCAACGTTCCTTTTGTCTGGAAACGTTCGATGAGCTTCTCAATGGGCATAGCTTTCTGATGCTTGTTGCAGTAGAAAGAGTTGAACATCTTCTGGAAAGCCCACTGTGTCCACTTGTAGTAGATAGGATCACAAGTGCGAACCTCGCGGTTCCAGTCGAAACAGAAGCCGATCTTGTCGAGCTGACTGCGATATCTGTCGATGTTCTCAAAGGTGGTCTTCTCTGGGTGCTGACCGGTTTGAATGGCATATTGCTCTGCCGGCAGACCGTAGGCGTCATAGCCCATGGGGTTCAGGACGTTGAATCCCTGCTGACGCTTATAGCGGGCATAGATATCACTGGCGATATATCCCAGTGGGTGTCCTACATGCAAACCCGCACCACTGGGGTACGGAAACATGTTGAGAACATAGTATTTCTTCTTGTTCTTATCCTCAACAACACGATAGGTCTGCTGTTCAACCCATCGCTGTTGCCATTTCTTTTCGATGTCCCTGAAATTGTATTCCATTGCTTTATAATACTTTACTTCTTTTAATTTTGTGTGCAAAGGTACGCATAAGTGAGCGAAAAACCAAATGATTTTGGGTTTTTCCGAACGGAAGTACGCTTCAACACAGTTAAAGGTACGAAATAAACTTGGAACAAACAACGGTCGATGTAAATTTTATAAACACACCTGAGATTTCTCTCTTTTCCAGATTGTCATATCAGAAAAAAACACTATCTTTGCAATCGAAAGTATCATTTAAACTAAAACATTTACGCTTATGAAACATTTATTACGCTATTCATTGATGTGTGTTTTGTCTATCCTTTGGGGAACAGCATTCGCACAGACAGAAGTGAAGTTCGACTTCGACAACGGTGATGCAGCCTTATTCGGACTGCCTGGAGTATCATGCAATGCTGATGAGGCGAATGGAATTGCTGAATCTCATGATGGTGACTTCACCCAAGATGCAACAGCTACCAAGGATGGTGTTTCCATCACAGTATCAGCTGCTGAAGAAGGAGCAAAGAATGCCAACCGTATCTGGAACAAATCGGCTGTTCTTCGTATGTACAGTGGTTCGCTGACCATCGAAGCTCCGGGACACAAGATTACCAAACTGGTGATCAATTACAGTAAAGACAAGTGGCAAGCAGATAGCAAGCCCGATGTTGGTGCATTTATCTCTTCTACCAACCAAACGACCATCTGGTCAGGTTCATCCTCAAAGGTTGTCATCAAGATTGCTGGTAATTCACAGATGAAAGACATTACTGTAACCTTGGACGGTGAGTCTGGTGGACAAGGTAGTGGCGATACGAACTATGGTACAGCCGAGGCTCCTCTGACTGTTGCTGAGGCTTTGACTATTGCAACCGCTCTGGATGCAGATGTTTCTACTTCTGAGGATGTATTTACAAAGGGTGTTGTAACAGAGATTACAACCGCTTGGAGTTCTCAGTATAAGAACGTAAGCTTCAATATCTCTAACGATGGTGGCACCATCAATCTTGCTGTTTTCCGTTGCAAGGCTGAGACCGAGGATTATGTCCTCGTTGGTGATGAAGTAATCATCAAGGGTAAACTGAAGAACTACAAGGGTAATACTCCTGAGTATGATGCAGGATGCGAGATTGTTAGTCTGGTTCCCGGTGATGGTCATGATACAACACCACATACAGACGTGAAGTTCGACTTCGACAATGGTGATGCTGCCTTATTCGGTCTGCCTGGTGTATCATGCAATGCCGATGAAGCGAATGGAATTCCTGAATCGCATGATGGTGACTTCACCCAAGATGCAACAGCTACCAAGGATGGTGTTTCTATCACAGTATCAGCAGCTGAAGAAGGAGCAAAGAATGCCAACCGTATCTGGAACAAATCTGCTGTTCTTCGTATGTACAGTGGCTGGCTGACCATTGAAGCTCCTGAACGCACTATTACCAAAGTGGTTATCAATTACAGTAAAGGCAAGTGGCAAGAAGACAGTAAGCCCGATGTTGGTGAATTTACTTCTTCTACCGACCAAACAACCATCTGGGAAGGTTCATCCTCAAAGATCGTGATCAAGATTGCCGGTAATTCACAGATTACAGACATTACTGTAACCTTGGACGGTGAGTCTGGTGGACAAGGTAGCGGCGATACGAACTATGGTACAGCCGAGGCTCCTCTAACTGTTGCTGAGGCTATTGCAGCTGCCATTGCTAATGGAGACACTGCTTCCAAGGAAGATTACTATGTAAAGGGTAAGATCTGCAGCATCAAGTACGAATATAGTGCTCAGTATGGTACAGCTACCTATAACATTTCCGAGGATGGTTCAGAAGGAACAGAGTTCATGGTATACAGCAGCTATTATTTCGACAATAAGAGCTGGCAGGAAGGTGACACACAGATTAAAGTGGGCGATGAGGTAATCGTTTGCGGTAAGATCATCAACTACAATGGTAATACTCCAGAATTTGCTTCCAAGCAGAACTATCTGATTTCTCTGAATGGTAAGACATCATCAGGAACAAGTGAAGACCCGGAGGCTGCTTTGAATCATGGTACAGCTGATGCTCCTCTGACTGTTGCTGAAGCTATTGCTGCTGCTGAGGTTGTTGGAACCAAAGCCTCAACAGGTGATTTCTATGTAAAGGGTAAGATCTGCAGCATTAAGTATGAGTATAGTGCTGAGTATGGTACTGCTACCTATAACATTTCCGAGGATGGTTCAGAAGGAACAGAGTTCACGGTATATAGCAGTTATTACCTCGACAACAAGAAGTGGCAGGAAGGTGACAATCAGATTGCTGTAGGCGATGAGGTAATCGTTTGTGGTAAGATCATCAACTACAATGGTAATACCCCAGAGTTCGCTTCCAAGCAGAACTATCTGGTTGCTTTGAATAAGGCTACTGGTATCCAGAACGTGAAGATCAGCAAGGCAAATGGTGCTATCTATAACCTTACTGGTCAGCGTGTCGGAAAGCCTACACAGAAGGGTATTTACCTGATTAATGGAAAGAAAGTGTTGGTGAAATAGCCTGCACACCTTATTATAATAATGCGCGCACGCGCGTAACATTTAAAAAATAAAGCCTATGGAGAAAAAAGGAGGAATGATTAAAATGAGTGGAAACGAGGTTAATGACTCGGGGCAATAATTGTGTGCACCTCTCAAAATGCGCGTAAATGCTGATGTTTTGCAGGAAATGCGCTCATAATAGGGGCTGAAGGTATATTAAATGTTAAATTTTGTTCCTTTTATGAAAAAAGATGGAGAATTGTTTGCGCAACATAATAAATAAGCGTATATTTGCACAAAATTATTGGCATCTCTCCGCTGGAGAGGTGTGAATTATTGAGAGAATTTAAGCATAAAGTATATATTTAGTTTAATTTAATTTTTTAGTCTAATGAAAAAGAAAATTTTTAGTACTTTGCTCTTAGTGGCCTTCGCACTGGCTTCTACGAGCATGTTCGTTTCTTGTAAGGACTATGACGACGACATTAACAAGAATGCCGCCGACATTTCAGCCCTGAGAGCCGAACTCGAACAAAAATTAGCTGACTGCAAGGCTCGTTGCGACGCTGAGCACTCTAAGTTCTTGACAGAACACCAGAGCTTGGCAGGCTACGCAAAGCTGTCTGACATTCCTTCTTTGGAAGGTTATGCTACATTGGCAGCTCTTCAGGCAGAGCTTGCAAACTATGTAAAGGCTTCTGAGATCCAGGATGCTCTTGATTACATCAAGGCTCTTCAGGAGAAGGGTATCACTGCTGATGGTCTTGCTGAACTGGGCGTAAAGGTTGCCGCTATTGACGAGGCTCTTCTGAAGCTCCTCGGTGTAGATAGCATTGATAAGGCTGCTGCTGCTGCTGAGAACTTGAAGGCTCAGATCGATGCTTTGAATCTTTACGGCGAAGCTCTTAAGAAGGAGAACATTGATCCTGACAAGCTCGTTGAGCTGCTGAATAAGATCAAGGATATTAAGACTGACGTTGAGAAGTCTCCTGCAGACAACTTGACAGCTGATGAGGTTAAGACCTTGAAGGATCTGATCGCAAAGGCAGACGAGTTGATTAACCAGCAGGCTGGTCCTGATATCAACATCATTCAGTTCATGATCGACAAGACTTTGGCTTCTCTCGTGCTGATGCCGAGCGACTATGTTGCTGGTCTTGCTACTATCGAGGTTCCCGCACTGTACTATCAGCCGGTAATCTATGCTAAGGGTGAAGGTAAGGATGAGGCTTACTACTATATCGACAAGAATGGCAAGAAGTTGGATGGCCTTGACTGGCGTTTCGACGATGGCGCAAATGCTCCTTCTGCAACTGTTCCTACATGGGATGAGGGCTTCGGCTATAGCAATGAGTTTAGCGGTTACGACTATAGAGGTGAGGGTTACAACCCTGTTGGTCCTGATGGTGAAGGCACTATGCTGCCCATCTTCCGTTCTGTTGTTGAGAAGTATAAGGCTTTGAAGACCGCTCAGTTGGTTCCCGCTGCTATTGCTAAGTATCACGTGAACCCGACAACTGTTAAGCTTGATGATTATAAGCTGAGCTTCTGGACAAACACTGCTGTTGTTACCGACGAGATCGAGTCTCGTAATTCAGGCTATCTGAATAGCATGGCTAACAACTTTGCTGCTCCTGTTAAGGAGAATGGTGCTGACTATGCTGTTTCTGGTGGTATTCTTGAGGTTCCCTTCAAGATTAACAACTGGGAGAACTATGTAGAGGATCTGGTTTACTACTTCGACGGTGTTGCAATCAACCAGAAGACAAAGTCTAAGGCTGGTATCGTTCGCGACTCTGTGAACTTCATCGCTCTTCAGATGACTAAGGGTGACACTGCTACTATCACTTCTGACTATGCAGCTGTTGTTCCCGCTCTGATCCACATCAACGCTATCGCTGATAATGGTCCTGAGAATCCTGTTCTCAACTGCCAGATGGAGAAGACTTATGAGGGTCTGTGGTACACCAAGCAGACTGAAGATGCTGGTCATATGTTCAAGTATGCTGCTCAGGCTATTGACAAGGACTTCACACACTCTATTCCTTACAACAAGACTTTGGATATCCTCCCGTTCGTAGAGACTCACTTTACTTACATTGGAATTCAGTCTGCATGGGCAAGCTACGACCAGAGAATGGATGCTGAGACCTTCAAGAAACTGGGTCTGAAGTATGTCTTCTCAGTTGTTGACTACGAGGATGGTAACCACGCTACTGGTGAGTCTCGTCACATCACAATCGATGCTAAGGAGAATGCTGGTGCTGACTTCGGTTATGATGAGGTTATCCTGACTCCGCGTTCAGTGAAGTATGACAAGGAAGGTAAGAGCTATTCTACAATCCTGGATAAGGTTGCTACACGTGAGGCTATCGACCGTGAGCCGCTGATCAAGGTTGAGATCGTTGATCCTAACAATAATGTACTCGAGGTTGGTTACATCAAGCTGTTGATCACCGACAACTACATGGTTGAGCCGGTTGAGCTTACAGTTGACGATGACTATTGGATGAACTGTACTGATAAGGGTGGTTTGAAGTGGTCACAGATTGAGGAGTCTGTACTCTCTCAGCTCGGTGAGAACGGATACACCAAGAAGCAGTTCGAGGATGAATATGAGATCGATCTGAAGGATGCTCAGTATGCACAGCGCTTCATCAATGTTGGTGGACAGTGGAAGGTTGATCCGAGTCCTCTGGGTGATGTTGAGTACACTAAGATTACTATCAACGACCCGAAGGATAAGCAGACTAACGTGATTCTGTGGGCTATCGGTGACAACTATGCTGAGATTGCAAAGGCTATCACTGGTACAGGTACTGCTGATGCTGCACGTGCTGCTTTGTTGGCAAGCAAGGGTGATGGTACTGATCCTCACAAGCTTACTACAACTGTTCGCTTCGTTAAGAAGGGCATCGACGAGAAGTATAAGGATATGTCTGCTATCTATGTAACAATCAATATCCCTGCTCCTCAGGTACACTTCGCTTATGGTACAGTTGAGAAGAAAGACCTCTCTCACTGGTATCGTCTGAATAGCTACAAGAACGGTTCTGAGAAGGAAGGAACAGCTATCGACATCCTCGAGAACGTTCCTACACCTGCTGAGAACGGTCAGAAGAACCTCGGTGTTGGTTGTCCGAACTCTATCGAGTTTGAGCGTCCTCTCTACGAGAACTTCTTGAATGGTATCGTTTCAGTTAACATGAACGGTAAGGAGAAGAACTTCAGCAAGTACGATTATACTAACAACAAGAACATCAGCTTCGAGTTCACACTTCCTGTTGAAGGTGTAAATGCTGAATTCTCACACGTTAACGGTACATGGGAAGTTTATGGATACTCTGGCGCTAAGTACACTCTCCACCTGAGTGCAGACAAGAAGCAGATTCTTGACCAGCACGGTGCAGGCGATGTAATCGCTGAGATCGTTGACAAGGACGGTCAGCCCTACATCCGCATGGTTGACAATGACTGCGCTAACGACATTCTGAACCACTCTGGTCGCTACGATGACTTCGGTAACGACAAGGCTAAGGAAGGATCAAGCACACCGTTCTATCTTGAGAATGGTAGCAATAAGGAGAGCTTCACCGCTTACCTGTTGATCAAGACTAACGATGAGTGCTACGAGCTCCTGCTCGACAACCGTTACTTCAACGCTAAGTTCCTCCGTCCGATCAATGTTTGGGGTAAGTCTTATAACTGGAACGATGCATTCAATGCTGTTCAGGTTCTGAACCCGACCGAGCTGTTGGTAGCTAAGGATTGGCGTGACTATGACATCAAGCTTGATGTTGACTGGAATGATGGTAACAACACCGCTTATACCTTCAAGGAAGGTGAGATTGGTTGGGATTACTACAACATCTATGAGGTTAGCGTTAAGTACGATGAGATCTTCACCGATCACGCTAAGGAACTGCAGGATCGTAAGGATATCGAGGCTGCTCTTGCAAACAAGGAGACTATTCCTTCAATCATCAAGAACTTCACTCTGAACAGAGTAAGTGAGATTCCTGCTCTGAAGGATCCGTATCTGAAGATTAAGGCAGTTGATAATAGCTTGAAGACCTACAATAGTGCTGGTAAGCTCATCGGTACTAAGGCTCCTCAGACTGTTCTCGAGTACACCAACAATGGTGGTAACGTTCAGGACTTCCACCTCTTCGTTCCTATCTCAGTTTACTACGGATGGGGTCACAAGGCTGGTAACACCTTCAAGGTATGGGCTACCATCAATGTGAAGAAGACCACAGGTACAGATAGCCAGGAGGCTAAGAAGAACTAATCATCGATAGATAACCATCTATTAGATACATTCAAAGGGGTGTCAATCGTTGGCACCCCTTTTTAACAAAAAACTTTTAAAATGAAAAAGAATCTGTTTTTCACCATTCTGATGGTTCTGGCACTTTGCATGGTCTGCTCATGCGGCAAGAAGAAGAAAACACTGGACGAGTATCGTGAGGAATATCTTACGAAGCCAGCCATTTCTCTTACGCAGTCTGACTCTACAGAGGTTAGGGCTTTAGTAGACAATTACCTGCAGCTTTTGCGCGACAATCAGTTCGAGGATGCTGTTGATATGCTCTACTATATGAATGGTCCGAAAATCATCCCGATGCCGGACGAGTTGAAGAAGCCTCAGTTGGCTATGATTAAGCGTTTCCGCGGAATCAAGTATGAACTGGATCGCATCGTCTATTCTCAGGAGTTAGACAATATAGCTTGCTATGTGGTTACACTCTTCGAGAAAGAGAAGAATGATCCTCGTCCTAACACGGCACAATTCTTTCTCAAACCAGTCCGTGTGGATGGTCGTTGGTATCTGACCATGGCCGATTCACAGTCGGATAAAACAGGAACTCACGGCACATTAATTAAAAATTAATAATCAAAGTCTATGAAATTATTCAGAACACTTTTGGCAGTTGCATTGCTGGCAGCCAGCACAACTGCAATGGCACAGACACGCAAAGTGGTTGATCGTGTTGACCAGCGTGTAGAGAAGGTTCTTGATCGTCAGGATGTATCCTATCAGTTCAAGAGCCATGCATTCCTGGATCTTCAGGGTGGCGCACAGTATACTCTCGGTGAAGCTAAGTTTAAGGACCTGATCGCTCCTAACTTCCAGATTGGTTTGGGTTATCAGTTCACTCCGGTATTCGGTGCTCGCATTGCAGCTAATGGACTGACAAGTAAAGGTGGTTGGAAGTCTTATGTTCTCGATGGTAACAGAAAAGAGAATGTAACTTACGACTTCAAGTACATTGCTCCTGGTATCGACTTCATGTTCAACCTGAGCAACTTGTTCTGTGGCTGGAACCCCGATCGCGTATTTAATGTTACTGCTTTCTTGGGTGCTGGTGCAAACATTGTTACTGACAATGAGGATGCTGAGGATTTGGCTAAGGCTGGTTATAAGATGCAGCACATCTACAGTGCCAACTCTACAAGTATTGTTGGCCGTGGTGGTCTGGAGTTCAACTTCCGTCTGAGCGATGCAGTGAGCCTGATGTTAGAGGGTAATGCCAATATCATCAACGACCACTACAACAGCAAGCACGCTGACAACCCCGACTGGTACTTCAATGCTCTGGCTGGTCTCCGCATCAACCTTGGCAAGAGTCGCAAGACTATCGTTACTGATGTTTATCGTGATGTTGTTCACAATGACACAGTATGGAAGTTCATCGAGGAGCCCAAGAAGATTGAGCCGATCCGTCGTGACATCTTCTTCACCATCAACTCTATCGTTGTTGCTGACATCGAGCAGGCTAAGATTAAGGATATCGCTGACTACATGAACAAGTATCCGAAGGCTAAGGTAACCGTTAGCGGTTATGCTGACAAGGGTACAGGTAACGCTCAGATCAACGCTCGTCTGGCCGCTGGTCGTGCTGACGTTGTTGTTCGTGACCTGATTGAGAAGTACGGTATCTCTGCTGATCGTATCACTTACGACAGCTATGGTGACACTGTTCAGCCGTTCGCCGAGAATGATCTGAACCGTGTATCTATCTGTATTGCTAATCCCGAGTAATCAGAGGACTAATAAATAAATTATCCAAAAAGAAGGGGCATCGCTATTGTGATGCTCCTTCTTTCTATATATGATATGCTAGTATTACTAGTTTACTAGTGCTGCTAGTATTTATTCTGTGGAGTCTATGATAACACCATCACGCAGGTGAATGGTCCTGTCAGTGATGCTTGCGAGTTCTTCATCGTGCGTAACGATTACAAAGGTTTGCCCGAACTTATCTCGCAGATCAAAGAAGAGTTGATGTAGTTCTGATTTGTTCTTCGAATCCAAACTACCGCTCGGTTCGTCTGCAAGGATAACAGCAGGATTGTTTACTAAAGCTCTGGCCACTGCCACACGCTGCTTTTCACCACCAGATAACTCATTGGGCTTGTGTGAGGCGCGATCCGTCAGTCCCATGAAGTCCAGCAGTTCCATAGCCCGTTTCTTTGCTTCACTACGACTCTTCCCTGCAATATAGGCAGGAATCATGATATTCTCCAGTGCCGTGAACTCTGGAAGAAGCTGATGGAACTGGAATACGAAGCCAATATGAGTATTGCGGAAATCTGACAACTGTTTTTTACTCATCCTACTGATTTCCATGCCGTCTATACAGATCTCACCGCTATCGGCCTTATCCAGAGTACCGATAATCTGCAACAATGTTGTTTTTCCTGCACCGCTGGGACCAACGATGCTCACCACCTCTCCTTTGTCGATATGGAGGGTAATGCCTTTGAGCACGTTCAGATTTCCGAAACTCTTTCTTACATCTTTAATATCAATCATTTTTCTCTACGAATTATACGTATTTTCTTTTCCTCTACGAATTAGGCGAATTTGGCTAATTACTCTTCATTCTTTTCTTATTAGCGAACCAGTCGCGAATCTGCGTGTAAGCACTGAGTTGTTCACGTTTCTGCGGAGCAGCAAACGACATGCTATCCAAAGCCTCTCCGTATTGATCAGGGAAGATAATCATCAGGTTCTGCTGATGATAGTGTTGTTTCAGTTCCTGAGGCATCTTCTCGAATACCGATTTATATGACACCGTTCCCTTTCGTGCTGTCAGTACCACCAGCAGGTGGTCATCATTTACCTGTTGCACCAGTTGCGGGAACTCATTCCAGTGCCCCATTTGCTGGTAGTCGGCCCTGATGTCGGGATAGATATTCTGGATATACTGACTGATGAGCGATAGGGTGGACTGTTTGCTATGGAACTGAATACGACACTCCAGATTCTCAGCCACACGAGCCAGACGGTCGATCCAACGATGGAATCCCGGTTCGAACTCTGCTCTGCTCGGCACGGCCACCTGTATTCTCCGAATCGTATTCAGAGGCTGTGCAAGTTTAACGATGATGATCTGTCTGTTCAGTTCCGTGAACAAATCCTCGGTAAACATGCCCCAGAAACTATCTGATTCGTTGGTCTGCTCATGCATTCCAAGAATGACCTCACTTGCATCAAACTCCTTGAAGGCGTGTATGATACCATTGGCAATATTCGTGGCAATACGACTTTGAGTCTGCATCCGTACATCCGCAGCAGCCGCAGCCTTTGTGGCATGTTCTAGCAGCTCCTTTCCCAGTTTCTGGTTCTTGGAAGTATTCTTATCGTCTAATACAACGTTTAGGCCAATCATCCCGCGGTTCAATCGTTCGTTTCTCATCAGGATAGCCAGGTTTACCAGCGTATCCATATTTTCGTGGTTCTTCAATGCCAATAAGATCTTCTCGTCATCACCCGTCTTTTCTTCATTTACAGGTGTGTCTTCCAAAACAATCTGTTGCGAAGCCTTTTCCGTGACAATCGAAGAGATGACACAGGTAAACAGAATCATCATCACCACACCATTCAGCATTTCCGCATCCACCATGGCTTGTCCTCCCACCATCAGCTTCATACCCACCATGACGATAGCGATGGAACCAGCGGCATGCGCAGAAGTCAGACCGAACATCATGTGTCCGTGCGACAAAGGCAGTCGGAAGCCGATGCTTGCCAGATAACCCGCAATCATTTTACCTACCGTACCTATTACCACTATGCAGCCCACGATGTATGCAGTATGCCAACTCTCAAACAGTGCTCTGATATTGATGAGCATGCCCACACCAATCAGGAAATACGGAATGAAGATGGCATTGCCGATGAACTCAATCCTTCCCATCAGAGGTGAAACACGAGGTATATAGCGGTTCAGAAGCAATCCTGCAAAGAATGCCCCGAAAACCCCTTCCAGTCCGATGAACGATGTCATGGCCGCATTTAGGAACAAAATAGCCAGTACGAAGATGAACTGAGTCACCGCATCCGCATTCCTTCGAAGGAACCAGCGAGTGATTCTGGGGATGACAAAGGTGCCCGCAGCACAGTAGAGAAACAGCTTGACCAATATCCAAACCACCAGTACCGCCACACTACCCAGTCCTTTACCCTGTTGATACTGTTCAACTACACCCACAAACAACGACAGCGATAACAGAGCCAACAGCAAGGCTATCATACTTGCTCCTACGCTCAGACTTACGGCTTTATGGCGTTGTAGGCCATATTTGCAGACGATAGGGTAGGCAATCAAGGTGTTCGAAGCCATGACGCAGCATAGTAGCAACGTGGTTTCCTTCGAGTAGTTCATCAAATAGATTCCTGCGAAATACACCAGAATGAAAGGCATCAGGAAAGTAAGCAGACCGAAGATGATCATTCTCTTCATGTGCTTTTTGATACCTTCCAGATCCATCTCCAATCCTGCCAGGAACATGATATAGTAAAGTCCAACCTGCCCGAACAGCTCAAAAGAACCGTCGCGTTGGAGAATATTCAAGCCATATTGCCCCACGATGACACCAGCCAGTACCATACCGATGATGTGCGGAATACGCAGCTTACTCATAATCATCGGTGCGAACAAGATGATGAGCAGTACGATGAAGAAGATCCATGTACTGTCGGTAATGGGGAAGTATGAAGAAAAGTCAATCATTCTGAGTGCAAAATTACGAATTTTTCCTTCAATTCTGCGTATAATAGTCCGAAAAGTTGTTACTTTGATGGCAAACCATCGAACTTACAATGCACTCGGCATAAAAAAAGAATGAATTCTTTTTGTTCTGCACTCGTTTTTTCGTAACTTTGCAGCCTAAAATCATAAACAAGTACATAATGAAAGTAGCAATTGTTGGTGCCAGTGGCGCAGTAGGACAAGAGTTCCTACGTATTCTTGATCAGCGTAACTTCCCGATGGACGAGCTGGTGTTGTTTGGTAGCGAGCGTTCTGCCGGTAGGAAATACACCTTCCGTGGTAAGGAAATCGAGGTGAAGTTGTTACAGCATAATGACGATTTCAAGGACATTGATATCGCCTTTACCTCAGCAGGAGCTGGCACATCCAAGGAATTTGCAGAGACCATCACCAAGTATGGCGCTGTGATGATCGACAACTCCAGTGCTTTCCGCATGGATGATGATGTGCCTCTGGTTGTACCTGAGTGCAATGCTGCAGATGCTCTGAACCGTCCTCGTGGTATTATTGCCAATCCCAATTGTACAACGATTATGATGGTGGTTTGTCTGCAGCCACTGGAGAATCTTTCACATATCAAGCGTATTCATGTGGCTAGCTATCAGAGTGCCAGCGGTGCCGGTGCAGCAGCCATGGCAGAGTTGGAACAGCAGTACAGCGAGATCGTTGAGGGCAAGTCTGTTACCGTGAAGAAATTCCCGCACCAGCTGGCCTATAACGTGATTCCTCAGATCGATGTATTCCAGCCCAATGGCTATACCAAGGAAGAGATGAAGATGTTCAACGAAACTCAGAAGATCATGCATACCGATGCTAAGTGCTCGGCCATGTGTGTTCGTGTGAGCTCTTTACGTAGTCATAGCGAGAGTGTATGGATTGAAACCGAGCGTCCTATCAGCGTAGAAGAGGCACAGAAGGCCCTGGCTGCCGCTCCTGGCGTTACGTTGAAAGACGATCCTTCCAACCTTGTTTATCCGATGCCGTTAGATACAGCTGGTTTGGATGATGTCTATGTAGGACGTGTACGTAAGGATCTTTCCGATGAGAATGGACTTACCTTCTGGCTTTCAGGCGATCAGATTCGCAAGGGTGCAGCCCTCAATGCCGTACAGATTGGTGAATACCTGTTGCAAGAGAGAGACCTTCCCTGCTTTGCATAAGCATTCTCAATATACAACAATATCGCGTTTGTAACTGATGTACAAACGCGATATTTCTTTTTTTTGTGTCGACAGTTGGATTCGGACCAACGACCCCCACCATGTCAAGGTGATACTCTAACCAGCTGAGCTATGCCGACTTTTCAATGGTGCGCCTAACAGGACTCGAACCTGCACGTCGTAAGACACCAGATCCTAAGTCTGGCGCGTCTGCCAATTCCGCCACAGGCGCATTCATGCAAAATGCGCTGCAAAGGTACAAAAAATCTGATTAAGTGAGAAGAAAACAAATGAAATTGTTTGTCTGCCGTGCAGTTTTTATTCAATAAGCGAGAGAACCGATAGTTTTTCCCACGCTGGGAATAAAACTTTCCCACGTTGGGAATAATTTGTTCCCACGTTGGGAATAATTTGTTCCCACATTGGGAATCTATAGTAACAAGTCATTTGACCTGTTAAATAATATAAAATTCCTATTGCTGCTTATTCCTCTTTCATCATTTCTTTTTACTTTTGCATTGATAAACGCGTGCAAGTGTTCGGAGGAAGTGTCTCTATCATGCGGCGCGATGATTGTTAATGTTAAACTAAAGAATGAAAGACATGAAATTCTTCAGGCTTTTATGGTTGTGTGTGATGTCGTTCTGCTGCAGTGCGATGTGTGCTGACGAGGTGTTTCAGAAGGTGAGATCTGTGGATGAACTCAATGAAACCGACACGTATATCATCTGTGATGAAAACAGTTCCTATGCCGTCCGCAAGACGAACGGGAACTTCCTGGGTTTAATGGAGATTCGAAAAGACAATCTGAAAGGCGACTTCCTCATCATCGACCCAGATAAGAGTGTGGTTCCCGATGAGTTCCGGTTAGCGTATGTGAGAGGAAACGTTTATTGTATCCAGTATGCTGTCAGCGGTGCGTTCCTTTACTATGATGGCAGTAGCAACTATCTGCGAAGCAAACAAGGATTGTCAACGAGCGAGAAGAACTGTCAGTGGACCTTCAATGCTACGACGAAAGGTGTGTGTGTGGATTGTACCAACAGGAATAACTATTTCATTTCTCCGTATTACTCAAAGTTCGGCGTATATACCCAGAAAAACGATCATATCAAGACCTGCCTATATAAAAAGGTTGCCACGAAGGCGAAGCAAGTGGTAGTGGGCGAGGTAGGGTATGTATCCTTTGTGGCTCCCGCCCAAACGAATGTCTGTGTACCTCATAACTTGAAGGCTTATGTGGTGAGTCAGGCTTCCGCCGAAGAGGTTCTGCTGACAACACTCAGTTGCATACCGAAGAATACGGCGGTCATCTTACATGGCGCTCCTGGCACCTACTACCTGAGTTATGCGCAGAATGCGAGTGCCGTGGATAGTAATCTGCTGAAGGTGAGCGACGGAACAGTAAAGGGTAATCGGCAGACCATCTATTCTCTTGCGAATATCGGAGGTGTTGTGGCTTTCTATCTGGTGGGCCAAGATGTCGTGATACCTGCGGGAAAGGTCTATCTGCAGATCAACCATCAACAAGCATCCCAGGCGAGATGTCTTACAATGCGTATGCATGAACAACAAGGAGTGGCAACGGGGCAAGCTGCGAGATTTGAGATGAAAGATAAGAGAAGAGCGTTGCGATGGGAGGGACTGTTATTCAGGAACGGGAGGAAATACTTGATTAAACGGAAATAACACGAAAGGACATACATGAAAACATACGTTCAACCTTGGATCTGTAAAGTGAAAGGAGAGCCAGAAACAGCGTTGCAATTACAGTCAGCAGAAAAGGTTCTACAGGTATCTGAAACAGAGATTACCGACTCCAATCAGATCTTGTCGAAAGAAAATGCTCTATTCTTCGACCTTTGGGAGTATAGGGAGGAAGCGGATGGCGTGGAGAGTGAATGAATCACAGCTGTACCTGAATGCTCATATGTTGCGCATCAAAGTGCAGACCGGGTCGGTTGAGGAACTGTCCCAGACTACCATTGGAGGCTAACTCCTTTGGCGAACCGATGGCGATAGGTTGTTTCGGCTGCATGAGCCAGAGCGTGTCGGCCATCTGTAAGGCCAGTTCCAGATCGTGAGTGGAGAGGAAGATGGTTTTCTGAGTCTCCCTACTGAGCTTTTTCAGTAAGTGCAGGATTTCCACCTTACTCGGATAATCGAGGAAGGCTGTGGGCTCATCAAGATAGATCACGGGTGTTTGCTGCGCCAAGGCTTTGGCAATCATCATCTTCTGTCGTTCACCATCCGAGAGCGTCTGCACCATCCGCTCGCTCAGTTTCTCAATTCCCACCATCTGGATGCTTTGCCGCACCACTTCCTGGTCATCCTTGTTCAATCTTCCCCAAAAGCCCGTATAAGGTGCACGACCCAACGCCACCAGTTCGCTAACCGTCATGTTCTGCACATCCGGCTTGGTGGTCAGTACCACTCCAATCAGTTTGGCAATCTCACGGTCGGTGAGCTGGGCGAGATTCTTTTCGTCTACAAAGATCTCTCCACTCAGCGGTGGTTGGAAGGCGCTGAGGGTGCGGAGTAGGGTTGACTTTCCCACACCGTTAGGACCGATAAGACAGGTGAGCTCGCCAGGACGGATCACCGAGGAGATATGCTCAGCGACAACCTTCTGGTTGTTCTTTTGCTGGTAGCCGATGGAGAGGGAGTTGAGGGAAATCATTACAAATTGAAAATTGAGAATTGAGAATTGAAAACTGAGAATTGAAAGTTAGTGGGATGCTATAGTGTTTCGTACGAACTCGATGATGGTGTCAAGTCCGCGTACTGCATCTTCTTGCTTCAGCGCCACGGAATAGTCGGGTGCGATACCTCCTTCAGTACTCTGTTTGTTGATGTCGTACATCGGACAAGCAGAGAAACGCACGCCCCAGCCGTTAGGCAGTTCACTACTGAAAGGCATTCCCGCACCACCGCCGGTATGGTCGCCAACGATGATGGCACCACAGCATTTCATGTATTTCACGAACTCGTTCGCAGCACTATAAACCTGTCGGTTGGTAAGCACAAACACAGGTTTATGCCAGCGCACCCCATTGCTCGGCTTGAGGCGCTGCTCTTCCATTGCCGAGAAGTCGTTATGCCCCTTTCCGGTCTTGTGTCGCATGTAACCAACAAGAATCTCCTCATTGGTGAAACGCGCAGCCAGTTTCTCTGCCACTGACAGTAAACCGCCGCTGTTATTGCGGATATCAATGATGAGGGCCTGACAGGGTGCGAACTCTAACAATACCTGATCAATGTTCCCTGCCCCGAAGTCGCTCTGGAACGATGAGTACTGCAGGTAACCTACGTTATCATCGAGAATCTTGTATCGCAGGGAAGAAGCAATCTTATAGTCGGTTCCCAGATAATGGTTGATGAGCAGCTCGTCGTAGTTCTCGGGGTAGTCCTCGTGCCACGACCAGTTGCGGGCCATGTCGAAAGAGGAGAAGATGTTCACATGACCATCCTTCAACTCCGACAGCATGTTGGCGCATACCTCAAAGAGATGAGCATCACTCATGCCGGCATTCAGCTGCTTTTGGTACTTCGTATGAACCTCATCCCAGTTCACCCCTTTCTCATCGAAGAAACAATAGTGCTCGTCCATGATCTTCCACAAAGCCTCGAAGTTTCCGTCAGGACTGTCGGGGAACTCCTCTTCATCGATGCAGGAAGAGAGGAGCAGGGAGCACAGGGGGATGAGAAGGAAGAAATATCGGTAACGTATCATGATTAACGGAATAAAGGTCGGACCAGTCCGATGAGTAACATATGTGAATAGGTATGGTATTTCAGCTTGTTCACTTCCGCCTGCTGGTAGTCGCCCAGATAGCCTATGCGGAAAGTGAGTCGCTTCACCGTCACATCGAGTGTCAGCTGCTGTCTTAAAGAAGGAGCGCAGAAAGGTGTGGTGGGAACGATATTATGGTCGTAGTTACCACGAGAGAAAATCTCATAATAGCTCTGTCCGTAATTCGGACTGAACATCAGTCCCAACAGCGGCGCCGACAGCTCATAGCGAAGGAACGATTGCTTGCGGAACAGCGGGAAACGCCAGACCGACATGACATCAGGACCGATATGCAGATAGGCACGGGCTTGTGCCGGGTTGTTGGAATTACGGGTATTATACAAGAAGCCAACGCCCCCTTCCGCCTGTCCGCCTGCCTCTATCCGCCAGCTGTCGTTCAGCTGCCAACCATGTCGGATAGCATATCCGGCAGAGATGAGTCCACCCAGCTCGTTACTGTTATCGGCCCGCTGCGCTGCATGTTGAAACGCTATTGAGAACGTCGTCTGACTGTTCCATGCGGGGCGTTTGAGCCATTGGCGATGCGATTGGGTGAGGATGCGCAGTTCGGTACCTGAATACTTCTCAGGACTGATATAGGTATCAAGGATGTTGGTGGAGCCGATTCCCACCATGTCAACCTTGTAGTTAACCTCCTGCGCCGTAGCAATCAGTGTGCAAAACGTGCAGAGCGTCCCTATGAACAACTTTTTATAACTCATCGGGGAACAAACTTAGTTGACCATCTTCTTCTTGGTAGATGTCTGATGGGGTAGAAGGGGTTTCCGGGGAATCCGAAGTTTCCGGTTCATCCCCTTCATCTGTTATTTCTGCATCTTCCGTTTCCTCTGCTTCCTCCGTTTCCTCTGGTTCAGGGAATCGCTGAGGCTCCAGTTCCTCGATACTGCCGATAGACCATGTACTGATACGTTTTCCCTTCGCCTTGAAACCCTTCACGGCGATGAACTGCTCCGCATCAATCTCCATCGGTTCGCGGTAGGCATCGTTTCCACCAAAGACAACCTTGATGAGCGGATAGACCGTATCAGTAAGGATAATCAGTTGCGAGTTGACATTCTCGCCCAAGAAGTTCTGCTTGCGCTTCGAGGCTTCAACCACAAACCGCTTGAGATAAGGGTAGCCCTGCTGGTCGGCATCATAGAGAACCACCGTCCACACCTTGTCGGGCTGGTATTTCTCAATGCGCAGGATATTGTTCTCGTAGTGGTTCGACACATCGAAGTTCGTGAGGTAGAACTCACCGTTCTTCAGAATCACCAATATCTGGTCGTCATCATGGAACTCCCCGAGGAATTGTCCGTGCTCATCGTAGTTCAGTCGGTTGATATCGGGATCGAACCATATCTTCCTGCCACCCAGCGTAGAGTGCCCATGACTCTTCAGTGAGATGCGGTGCACGGGATATTTCGTCAGCAGGTAACCCTTTGCATTCTTTCCCTTGATGAGCAGCTCACTGAAGTCCTTGTCGATAAACAGTTTCTTCTTATGCACACTGGGTTCGAAGGTAATCTTGATAACCTCCGCCTCTCCGTTCGGGTTCGCCGTGAAATAGAGAACCCTGCTTCCTTCCTTTCCTTGGGTCAGGTCGTACTCACGGTCGCGTGTCACACTGGTCACATTGAACCTCTTGATGAAATAGAAACCCTTGCGCCCGTCGCGATACACCACGTTATAGATGGTACGACTGTCGTTCTTCTTGAATACCGCCAGGTAGATGATGTTCTTACCCACGAAGATTTTGTCTGCCACGCGGATAATCTTATATTTACCGTCGCGGTAGAAGATAATTATATCGTCGATGTCGGAACAGTTGCACACGAACTCATCCTTCTTCAGTCCTGTACCGATGAATCCGTCCTGTCGGTTGATATACAGTTTCTCGTTGGCCTCGGCCACCTTTGTTGCCTCAATGGTGTCGAAGTTACGTATTTCCGTAAGACGAGGATGGTCGGCTCCGTATTTATCCTTCAGATACTGGAACCACTTGATGGTGACACGTACCATGTGTGCCAGCTTATCGTCGATATCGGCAATCTCGTCTTTCAAGCGGAGAATCAGTTCGTCGGCCTTATCACTGTTGAACTTCAGGATGCGTGCCATCTTGATGTCCATGAGCTTGAGGATATCGTCCTTGCTCACCTCACGGATCATTTGCGGATAGTACGGTGTCAACCGGTCGTCGATATGTTCACAGGCAGCATCCATGGTTGGAGCCTGCTCGAACTTCTTGTCTTTATAGATGCGCTCCTCGATGAAGATCTTCTCCAACGAGCAGAAATGCAACTGTTCCAGCAGCTCGTGCTTGCGTATTTCCAGTTCCTTCCGCAGCAGTCCCATCGTACTGTCAACCGAATGGCGCAGCACATCACTCACTGTCAGGAACTGCGGTTTGTTGTCCTCTATGACACAACAGTTGGGCGAGATATTGATCTCACAGTCGGTAAACGCATATAGCGCATCAATGGTCTTATCGGAAGAAACACCTGGTGACAGATGAACCTGTATCTCCACCTCGGCAGAGGTAAGGTCGGTAACGTGCTTCGCCTTGATCTTCCCTTTCTCAATGGCCTTTGTGATACTCTCACACAAGGTGTTCACTGTCTTGGAATAAGGCAGTTCACGAATCACCAGCGTCTTGTTGTCGAGCTTCTCGATCTTGGCACGCACCTTCAGCAGACCGCCCCGCTGCCCGTCGTTGTACTTGCCCACATCAATGCTACCGCCAGTGGGGAAGTCGGGATACAAGGTGAATGGCTCCCCCTTCAGGTAGGCAATGGCCGCCTCGCAGATCTCATTATAGTTATGCGGCAGGATCTTCGAGCTCAAACCCACGGCAATACCCTCAGCACCTTGAGCCAGCAACAGCGGGTATTTGGCGGGCAGGGTAATCGGTTCCTTGTTCCTTCCGTCGTAGCTCAGCTGCCACTCAGTGGTCTTGGGATTGAAAACCACGTCGAGCGCGAACTTCGAGAGTCGTGCCTCAATATATCGTGGCGCCGCAGCACGGTCGCCCGTCAGGATGTTTCCCCAGTTTCCCTGGCAGTCAACCAGCAGGTCTTTCTGTCCTAACTGCACCAGTGCATCACCGATGGAAGCATCGCCGTGCGGATGGAACTGCATGGTATGTCCTACGATGTTCGCCACCTTGTTGTAACGACCGTCGTCCATGCGTTTCATGGAGTGCAGGATACGACGTTGCACAGGCTTCAGACCGTCCTCGATATGGGGGACGGCACGTTCCAAAATAACGTAAGAAGCGTAGTCCAGGAACCAGTTCTGGTACATACCACTCAGGTGGTGTACGGCAGCCGCATCGAAGCGGTTTACAGGTTTGTAGTCGGAGTGACTGTCTTCACTCAGTGTGTCGTCAGATTCTATATTCTTGATTTCGTCGTCCATTTTACTCAAATTTAACGCAAAAATACAAAGAAATTTTGAAAAAAGCAGTAACTTTGCGCCAAATTTCGAAATTTTAGTAATTTATTATGGCACAGGAAGACGTTTTTAAGAAGATCGTATCACATTGCAAGGAATATGGTTTCGTATTTCCCAGCAGTGAGATCTACGATGGATTAGGCGCTGTTTATGACTATGGTCAGAACGGTGTTGAACTGAAGAACAACATCAAGGAATACTGGTGGAAGAGTATGGTACTGCTGCACGATAACATCGTGGGTATCGACTCGGCCATCTTCATGCACCCCACAATATGGAAGGCCAGTGGACACGTGGATGCCTTCAATGATCCGCTCATCGATAACCGCGACTCCAAGAAGCGCTATCGTGCAGATGTCCTTATCGAGGATCAGATTGCCAAGTACGAGGAGAAGATCCAGAAGGAGATTGACAAGGCAGCCAAGCGTTTCGGCGACAGCTTCGACGAGCAGAAGTTCCGCGAGACAAACGGTCGTGTATTGGAGAACCAGCAGAAGCGTGACGCCCTGCACGAGCGTTATGCCAAGGCCATGAACGCCATGGATCTTGATGAACTCAAGCAGATCATCATCGACGAGGAGATTGTTTGTCCCATCAGTGGAACCCGTAACTGGACCGATGTGCGTCAGTTCAACCTGATGTTCTCTACCGAGATGGGTGCCTCTGCCGATAACTCTATGAAGATCTACCTGCGCCCCGAGACAGCTCAGGGTATCTTCGTGAACTACCTGAATGTGCAGAAGACCGGTCGTATGAAGATTCCTTTCGGTATTGCACAGATCGGTAAGGCTTTCCGTAACGAGATCGTGGCCCGTCAGTTCATCTTCCGTATGCGTGAGTTCGAGCAGATGGAGATGCAGTTCTTTGTGAAGCCGGGTACAGAGCTCGAGTGGTTCCCCAAGTGGAAGCAAACCCGTATGGCTTGGCATCAGGCACTGGGCTTCGGCGCTGAGAACTATCGTTTCCACGATCATGAGAAGCTGGCTCACTATGCCAATGCCGCTACCGACATCGAGTTCCACATGCCGTTCGGTTTCAAGGAGGTGGAGGGAATCCATTCCCGCACCAACTTCGACCTCTCTCAGCATGAGAAATACAGCGGCAAGAGCATCAAATACTTCGATCCCCAGAGTAACGAGAGCTATACGCCGTTCGTCATCGAGACATCCATCGGTGTAGATCGTATGTTCCTTTCCATCATGTGCCACTCCTATCAGGAGGAGCAGCTGGAGAACGGTGAGACCCGCGTGGTCTTGAAGCTGCCTGCAGCCCTTGCACCTACCAAGCTCGCCGTACTGCCGTTGGTAAGAAAAGACGGTCTGCCAGAGAAGGCTCGCGAGATCATCGACAACCTGAAGTTCCACTTCAACTGCAGCTACGATGAGAAGGACACCATCGGTAAGCGCTACCGTCGTCAGGATGCAGTGGGCACACCGTATTGTGTGACAGTCGACTATGACACACTGAAAGACAATACCGTAACCCTTCGTTTCCGTGATACGATGGAGCAGGAGCGTGTCAACATCGATCAGCTGTTGGGCATCATCGAGGACAAGGTGAGCATCGCCAGTCTGTTGAAGAAGCTTCAATAATCATCAACGAGTATGAAGAAAACCACCTATCAAAGATTACTGGTGCTTGCATGGGCAGTGCTGATGGTACTGCCCATGGCATTGTTCACTTCCTGCAGTGAGAGTGACGAAGAGGTAACGGAGTTCGACAACTGGCAGGAACGGAACGACACCTATTTCAATGAGGTGTATAGCCGTGCCAAGGGCATCAATTCAGGTGAATGGAGAGTCTTCCCCAAGTGGAGTCTCAATACGGAGGTTGCCACGAAGGCAGAAGACTATATCGTTGTCCAGGTCCTTGAGTCTGGCTCGGGTAGCGATTGTCCGCTCTATACCGACTCGGTGTCTGTCCATTACTCTGGCCGACTGATACCATCAGCTTCCTATCCGGAAGGGTATGAGTTCGACAAGAGTTGGGAAGGTTCCTACCAAGCTGCGGTGTCAAAGCCGTATTCCGGAAGGGTTTACAGCTTCGTTGACGGTTTCGCAACAGCACTCCAGCAGATGCATGTAGGCGACCATTGGAAAGTGTATATCCCCTATCAGCAGGGATATGGTAGTACCTCCGGTAGCATACCTGCTTATTCCACACTGATCTTTGATTTGCGACTTGCAGGTTGTTACAAACCTTAAGTACCGATAAAAAGAAATGAGAAGTGGCCATTTGGTCACTTCTCATTTATAAACTTGTTCTAAATCTTTCTTTTTTTATGTGGTATGACCGTTTTAGCGGTTCTGCATATCATGGTCTAACCACATGCCTGTAATTGCGAAGACTGCAAACAGGGCGCACAATGTTGAAATACTCATGTTGTTACCCTTTCCTGAAATTTAATATGTTCAACTTCTATGTATAGTCCCGCCCTCACGGGCATCGTGTTATCCTTTATCCAACCTTTTCTTACCTTAACTAAACCTATTTGATACTCTTTTAAACCTAAAACTAAAAACCTATGAAAACCTATGAAAAAACTATCGAACCTTTATACAATCTTTACCTTAGTAATTCTAATACCTCTTGATTTCGAGTGCAAAGATACGACTGTTTACGCACACAGCAATGGATTTCCGTCATTTTTATCTTAAAAACGCACTTTTCTTGATTTAAGTCAAACACATTTATCCCTTTGAGACTTAGTGGGTTCGGAAAAACTCAAAATACTTTTTGGTTTTTCGCTCACTTAATCGTACCTTTAACTCCGTTGAAGGTACTCACGTTCGGAAAAACTCAAAATACTTTTGGTTTTCCGCTCACTTAATCGTACCTTTGCAAAAAGATGTCGAATAGGAAGAGTGAAGTGCTGTTGGGCATGATCCGTGGTGGACAGCCCATGACAGGCGGTCAGAAACTCAATCTGATCGTCCAGCTGAGTATTCCTTCCATCTTGGCGCAGATCACCAGTGTTATGATGTTCTTCATCGATCAGGCCATGGTGGGACGAATCAGTGTGGAGGCGGCAGCCGCCTGCGGACTGGTGGAGTCGAGCACTTGGCTCTGCGGTAGTATGACGAGTGCTGCCTCCATGGGCTTCTCTGTTCAGGTGGCACATTTCATCGGAGCAAACGATTTCGACAAGGCACGCGATGTATTCCGCCACGGACTATTGTGTACGCTCATTTTCAGCTTGTGTATCATGGTGGCCGGACTTCTGATAGCGCCTCGTCTTCCTTATTGGCTGGGGGGTGGTGCTGATATCGCCGCCGATGCCACCACCTATATATCGGTGTTCATGCTGGCCATCCCTTTCTTCCAACTGTTCGGACTGTCGGGCGGTATGCTGAAATGTTCGGGTAACATGCGCATCCCGAGTATGTTGAGCATCATCATGTGCGTGCTGGATGTGACGTTCAACTTCATCCTCATCTTCATCTTCCATCTCGGTGTACTCGGTGTGGCCATGGGAACAGCCCTTTCCATCATTATCGTGGGAAGTGTGCAGACCTACTATGCCGTTGTCAAGAGCGACAAGCTGGCCTTGATAAAGGAAAGGATTCTGGTTAAATACGTCAACTGGGACTATATCCGCAATGCCTTGCACATCAGTCTGCCGATGGCAGCGCAAGGTATTCTCATGAGTGGCGCCCAAATTGTGAGTACGATGATTGTGGCTCCGTTGGGGAATATCGCCATTGCCGCCAACACCTTCGCCATCACCGCCGAGAGTCTGTGCTACATGCCAGGCTATGGATTAGGTGAGGCTGCCACCACGTTGGTGGGCCAAAGTATGGGGGCAGGGCGAAAGGAGCTGTGCCGCAGCTTTGCATGGATGACCGTTTCCTTAGGCATGGCGGTCATGGCAGTGATGGGCGCTGTGATGTTCCTCTTCGCCCCGGAGCTGATGATGCTGATGACGCCTGTGCAGGAAATCGTGGATCTGGGTGCATCCGTACTGCGCATCGAGGCCTTTGCCGAACCGATGTTCGCAGCCTCTATCGTATGCTACAGTGTCTTTGTAGGTGCTGGCGATACCTTGCGCCCGGCAGCGATGAACCTTTGCTCCATGTGGCTGGTGCGACTCACCCTGGCTGCTTGGCTGGCCAAGGACTATGGTTTGCGGGGTGTGTGGACGGCCATGGCCATTGAGTTAACCTTCAGGGGAATCATTTTCCTGTGGCGCATGCTCCGTGGGAACTGGATGAGGGGTGTGGTTCATCGTTGAGATCATCTGAAATCGTATGGAAGACTCCAAGCAGTTTAACGAAGAACAGTTGGCGGTGATCGAAGTCATGGGCGGTTACCACTTGGTGCTGGCTCCTCCGGGATGCGGTAAGACCGCAGTCTTGGCAGAGCGTATCCTGCGTGCCCATCAGCGCGGCGTCCCTTTTGCCGATATGGCTTGTCTCACCTTCACCAACCGGGCTTCGCGTGGCATGAAAGAGCGGATAGAGGCATCGGTAGGACCTTTGGATACCAGTGAGTTGTTTGTGGGGAATGTCCATCGTTTCTGTTCGCAGTTCCTGTTTGCCAACCAACTGGTGGCCGAAGGAACCACCATCATCGACAATGATATGTCGGTCAGCATCATTGCCGACTACATGGGAGAGGATGAGTTGCATATCTTAGGCGACAACAAGAAACGACAGCAGTATGCGCAGGTGATGAACCTCCAGCATCTGATGTACCAGTGTCGCAAGCATTATCCCGGCGATCTGATGATTCACCGTGAAGTACTCTCACCGATGGTCTTGCGTGAGCTGTGCACCGATTTCAGTCTGTCGTACTCGCAAGACTCGGTCATCGAGCTCTATGAACACATTGAGTATTATGCCAGTCTTCCGATATTCCTGAGCGCTGAGGCGCAGTCTCTTATCAAGGCTTTATACGGTGCATGGTGCTACGAGAAGTATAAACGGGAGCACAACCTGCTCGATTTCGAAGACCTGTTGCTCACCACCTACGATGAGGTGACGGCACAACCTCAGGGCGGCGATGAGGAAAAACTGCTGAAGAAGTTCCGCTGGATACAGGTGGACGAGGTGCAGGACCTGAATCCATTACAGCTGGCCATCATCGACCTGTTCACAGCCGAGAATGCCACGGTGGTCTATCTGGGCGATGCGCAGCAGGCCATCTTCTCTTTCATGGGAGCGAAACTCGACACCCTGAACATGCTGCGGCAGCGTTGCGGAACCAACGGTCTGCATAATTTCTATGTCAACTACCGTTCTCCTAAATACCTGTTGGATATCTACAACACCTATGGTGAACAGCAGTTGGGCATTGCCAAGGACCTGCTGCCCCGATCGTACGAGAAGGGTGGGGAGAAGGCCGAGCCTACCGGTCTGGTGGAGTTGGTAGGCAACGACACCCTTGTGGAATCATGCCATGAGGTGGCTCAAAGGGTAAAGCATTTCTATGAGGCCAACCCCGATGAGTCCATTGCGGTGGTCGTGGCCTTTAATGCAGATGCCGACGAGGTGAGTAAGATGCTTCGTGTGCCCCATTTCAAGATCTCTGGTATAGATGTCTTCAGCACACCCGATGTCCGTCTGCTGCTTTCCCATTTCAATGTGGTGATGCAGGAGAACAACTTCATTGCCTGGGCAAGGATCTTCACCGGACTGAAACTTTTCGGGAGTCATTCGGCCGCGCGCCAGTTCACGCATGAGGTGATGAACCATGCGCTGTCCCCCACGGATTTTCTGGAGTATGCTGACTCTTCCTATCTGAATGAGTTCCTGAAAGACTATGCGCAACGGGAGTTCGTGATCTTTGATACGGAGACCACCGGACTGAACGTCTTTGAAGACGATGTGGTGCAGATCGCTGCCATCAAGGTTAAGGACGGTAGGGTGGTGGATGAGCTCAACATGTTTATCGAAACCGACCGTGCTATTCCCGCCATGCTGGGCGACACCGTGAATCCTTTGGTAACAGCCTATGCCAATCATGCGCATCTCACGCACCGCGAGGCCATGGCCCGCTTTGCCGAATTTGCGGCAGGAAGCATACTTTTAGGTCATAACGTGAACTACGACTATCAGATCATGGACCACAATATGCAGCGCTATTGTAAGGGCTGCAGGATGGCACAGCTATGGCCGCATTACTATGATTCCCTCAAGTTGATGCATCTGGTGGCTCCGCAACTGAGGAGCTACAAGCTCAAGGATCTGCTGGTAACCCTTCACCTGGAGGGAGAGAATTCACACATGGCCAACGACGATATCCTGGCTACGTTCAATGTGGTGAACGCGTGCTATCAACGGGGAAAGCAGTTGATTGAGGAGCAGCTCTCCTTCCTTCAGCACCATGCCACGGTGGCAGCCCGTCTTCGTCATCTCTATGGAAACCTCTACTCGCATACCCGTCAGCTGTTGTACCAACGCAGCGCTGAATCCCATCTGGTAACCGAGATGCAGTATGTCTATGAGCAGTTGCGTGAGATTAGAAGGATAGGAGATATTCCCAAGCTGCCCTATATCCTGGATTATTTCTCTGACGATATGCTGCAAGGGGAGGAGTCGTTATACGAACAGCTCTCAACACATCTACAGGAGATCAACACCATGAAGGAAGCTGATCTCTGCGGCAGTAAGAGCATGCGCGAACGGGTATTCGTCTCCACCGTCCATAAAGCGAAGGGCTTGGAGTTCGATAATGTGATTGTCTATGATGCGGTAAAAGGGAAGTTCCCCAGCTATTATGCCGATGAAACCGCCATTCGTGGAGAGGAGGCGCGGAAATTCTATGTGGCCATCTCGAGGGCCAGGAAACGACTCATCGTTACCTATTCATGCCAGTCTATGTCGCCATGGGGAAAGGTCATACAACGGGAGATCACGCCTTATCTGCGTTCCATCCGCTCTTTCTTCTTACCTCGTTGAATCAGATACTCTCCCCGATGCGATCGTAGAACTGCGTGATGATGTCTAACATCTCGCTGGGCAGATATTCAAAGGCCTTCTCAATCAGTGCTTCGGGCACCTCGTAGAAAGCCTCAGCCAAGGCACCCGTGATGTTCGCCTTCGTGTCGGTGTCACCATCGGCCAGCACGGCAATACGTATGGCATCCTCAAAGTTCTGACTCTCCAGGAAACAGCGTATCGCCATGGGAACCGTTTCCATGCAGGTAACATCAAAGTGATTCTCACTACCTATCTTATAGATGTCGCGCAACGGAAGAATCTCGTATCCCCATTTTTTCTCCACCTTGCGCTCCACCTCGTCCTTGGTAATCCTGCACGTACGCAGCCAGTAGCAAAGGGTGGCAATACACTCCGCTCCCTTGATACCTTCGGGATGGTTATGCGAGGGCATGGCTGTAAGACGAGCCTGTTCCTTCACATCTTCGTAATCATCGTAGAGCCAGGACACAGGACTCACGCGCATGGCCGATCCGTTACCGAACGAATTGTAGGGCTGCGGGTCATCGCTGTTAATCCATTGGTAGAACTTCCCCCCATAGCTGCCCATGGGATGAGGATAACGGCGGCACCACTCCAAGAGGGCGTCGCGGTAGCTCTTACCGTTCATAATGGCATCCGCAATGGCAATTGTACAAATGGTGTCGTCTGTATAACTGCATTCAGGTGTAAATAGCTTGAATCCGGGCTTGGGAGGCTCAGAGAATTCAAATCGCGACCCAATGATATCTCCGATAATGGCTCCTAACATAATAATAGGTATTTAGTAGTTTGTGGTCCAACCGGGAATCGAACCCGGATCTAATCTTTAGGAGAGACTTGTTCTATCCATTGAACTATTAGACCAGAATGATAGTGCAAAGGTACGAAAAATCTGATTAAGTGAGAAGAAAACAAATGAATTTATTTTCTCGAGCGTGAAGATTTTATCCAATAAGCGAGGACAATACAAAATAAATGCGGATTTATTTTTATTGTCAAGCGAGAGTACCTTCAGCGCAGCCAAAGGTAGTGCAAACCGAGCGAAAGACCTAAGAAAAAAACTGTTTTCGATAACAATCGAGAAAAAAATCGCCACATAACATTTTATCTACTAAAATAAAACATTTAACTACCCCCCTATTGCAAAAAAGTCCATACCTTTGCACACGAAACACATAACTACATTACAATATATAGTCATCTTCAGTAGATCTGAATGAATGACAAAGTCGTTAAAGTTTTGCAGGTTGAACATCAGACTCAAGTTTAGGGAAAAGCTACAGGCTGCACATGGTTGTGCAGCCTGATTTGTTTTTGGAAATCAAGTCCAATCTTCAATAATTCCATTGAATCGTTTGCTGCTTTCACGAAAAACCACTAAATTTGTAGGCAAATTAAAAACCTTTTGCACATGAAACGAATACTTTTACTTCCGTGCCTCTTGATCATGGCTGCTGTGACGTGGGCACAGGGTCCGTATAATTCAGGGGATTACTATAAAAATGCCGATGGCAAGAAAGGGGCGGCTTTGAAGACTGCGCTGTGCGGTATCATTTATAACAGAAATGAGAATAGTTATGATGCCTTGTGGAATATCTTTAAGAAGACTGACAAAAGGATTGATGAGAATGGAAAGACATTGTATAATAAAGATGGAGACTCATTGGTATGGGATATGTATTCCAATAAACGAGATTATATCTTCGTAAAAGATCAGGCTGGTAATTATTCTAATGAAGGAGACAAGTACAATCGTGAGCATTCTTTCCCCAAGAGCTGGTTTGGAGATAAAAACGGGAGTTCTGTGGCAGGTCATGATATACATCATATTTTCCCCACAGATGGTTCTGTAAACGGTAAACGAAGTAATCATCCTTTTGGTGAGACGAATGGAGAAGAATACAAATCCGCTAACGGTTTTAGCAAGTTAGGTGCCTGTACCTACTCTGGTTATACCGGAACGGTATTCGAGCCAAACGACTTATACAAGGGCGACTTTGCGCGTACCTATTTTTATATGGTAACGTGTTATGAAGAGCAGTTGCCTACGTGGTATAAGAACTATGCGAGTAGTTTCCCTGGCCTAAAAGCTACAATTGATGGCAGCACATATCCTAGTTTTCAAAGATGGCAGTTGAATATGCTGATGACTTGGGCGGCTAACGATCAAGTAAGCTACAAGGAGTATTACCGAAACATTGCGGCGTATGGTGAACAGAAAAATCGTAACCCATATATCGACTACCCTGGTCTTGAGCAATATATCTGGGGTAGTATGACGGATGAGGCTTTCAGCTACGATGATTACCAAGTGCCCGAGAACTATACGGTGTATATACCAGGCGATGATCCAGGACCTGGTCCTGTTGACCCTCCCGGACCTTCAGGTGATGGGAATGTATATCAGCGTGTGACAAAAGCAGACGATTTGGAAGTTGGAGCGGGTTATATCATCGTGTGTGATTCGAAGAATACGGCCATGGCTGAACAAGGCACCAACATTCGCAATTCTGTCAGTTTGACCACCACTAACGGCGCTGTGACAACAGAGGTGAACAAAAGCGGCAAACCTTATGAGTTGACATTAGGCACATCTAATGGTAAATACACCCTCTATGATGAAACGGGTAAGGTTTATCTGGCACTTACAAGTAGCGATAACAAACTACATACTGCCACTACGACTACTGCTACATCAGCACAATGGACCATTACGTTCAGTGGGAACAATGCTGTAATCAAGAATGTGAAGTACACCGATTATTCCATCTATTATAATGCTGGTTCTCCTCGTTTCGCTTGTTACAAGAGCTCTAGTAATCAAACGGCCGTTCAGCTTTACAAGCGCCAGCCTGTAAGCACCGGCATAACTACAGAGGCAACCTTCCCTGTTGACAAGGCGAAGCCCAACACCATCATCTACGACCTGCAGGGTCGTAAGGTGGGTACAACAGTCAATGGAACACCCCACCTGAAGAAGGGTGTTTACATTATGAGTGGAAGAAAGGTAATTGCTAATTAGAATTGTTGTGGAGTGTGGAATGTGGAGTGTGGAGTGAGAAATGTCTCAAGAACAGATGGCTTTGTATATGAATACAATACCTCTGAAGTATTCTCATTCCACAATCCACACTCCACACTCCACAATCCTTTTCAACTGAAGTTGAAAAGGATTATCCTACTTGACTACCTGGTTTCACATCCTTGGTCGTGGTAACCACGCTGAGGCTCTCGTCGGCATCCACGGCAGAGAGAATCATACCCTGACTCTCGATGCCCATCATCTTGCGCGGCTCAAAGTTAGCTACGAAGAGGATGCGCTTGCCGATCAGCTCCTCGGGATTCTCGTAGAAGGCAGCAATACCTGAGCAGATGGTGCGGTCGGTACCAGAGCCATCGTCAATGGTGAACTGCAATAGCTTCTTCGACTTCTTCACCTTCTGACAGTCCTTCACCAAGCCCACACGGATGTCGAGCTTCTCGAACGTCTCAAAGTCCACATTCTCCTTGATAGGAGCAGCCTTGTAGGCAGCAGCCTCATTAGCCTTCTTGGTAGCCTCTAACTTATCCAGCTGCTTCTGGATCGTCTCGTCCTCAATCTTCTCGAAGAGCAGAGAGGGCTCGCCTAACTGATGACCGGCCTTCAGCAGATCGGTGCTTCCCAACTGTTCCCATTCAAATGAATCGATGTTGAGCATCTCGCGCAGCTTCTTACTGCTGAACGGCAGGAACGGCTCAAAGGCAATGGCCAGGTTGGCAGTCAGCTGCAAGCAGATATTCAGGATGGTCTCGCAACGCTTCGGATCAGTCTTCCATACCTTCCACGGCTCGCACTCGGTGATATAACGGTTACCGATACGTGCCAGGTTCATGGCCTCGAACTGCGCATCGCGGAACTTGAACTGCTCCAGCAGCGCCTCTACCTTCTCCTTCACATCCTTGAACTCCTCCAATGCCTGCTTGTCCACGTCGAGCAGCTCGCCGCAGGCAGGAACAACACCATTCCAGTATTTCTTGGTCAGCTGCAGCGCACGGTTCACAAAGTTACCATACACAGCCACCAGTTCGTTGTTATTGCGTTCCTGGAAGTCCTTCCAAGTAAAGTTGTTGTCTTTGGTCTCCGGAGCATTGGCGGTCAGCACATAGCGCAGCACATCCTGCTTATCCGGCATATCCACCAGGTACTCATGCAGCCACACAGCCCAGTTCTTTGAAGTAGAGATCTTGTTATTCTCAAGGTTCAGGAACTCGTTGGCTGGCACATTGTCGGGCATGATATACTTGCCATGAGCACGCATCATTACAGGGAAGATGATGCAATGGAACACGATATTGTCTTTACCGATGAAGTGCACCAATCGGGTGTCCTCATCCTGCCACCATTTCTCCCAGCTGCCCCATTTCTCGGGCTCACGGTCGCACAGCTCCTTTGTGTTCGACACATAGCCGATGGGCGCATCGAACCACACGTAAAGCACCTTACCGTCGGCACCCTCCACAGGAACAGGAATACCCCAGTCAAGGTCGCGTGTCATGGCGCGGGGTTGCAGATCCATGTCGAGCCAACTCTTACACTGTCCATACACATTCGGTCGCCACTCCTTATGCTCCTCGAGAATCCACTGCTTCAGCCACTCCTGATACTCGTTCAGGGGCAGATACCAGTTCTTCGTCTCCTTCAGCACGGGCGTAGAACCCGAGATGGTCGATTTCGGATTGATGAGCTCGGTAGGAGAGAGGTCACGACCGCATTTCTCGCACTGGTCGCCATAGGCACCTTCGTTATGACAATGCGGGCACTCGCCCGTCACGTAACGGTCGGCCAGGAACTGTTTCGCCTCCTCGTCGTAGAGCTGTGTAGTCGTTTCCTCCGTCAGCTTCCCCTCATCATAGAGTTTGCGGAACCATTCGGCGGCAAACTTATGATGCGTCTCCGATGTTGTTCTGCTGTATATATCGAACGAGATGCCGAACTCCTCGAAGCTCTTCTTGATCATCTCATGGTAGCGGTCCACCACATCCTGCGGGGTGATACCCTCCTTACGGGCACGAATCGTGATGGGCACACCATGCTCATCCGAACCACCGATAAACAACACCTCGCGCTTCTTCAGTCGTAAGTAGCGCACATAGATATCTGCAGGCACATATACACCGGCCAGGTGACCGATATGCACACCACCATTGGCGTAGGGCAGTGCCGACGTCACCGTCGTTCTCTTGAATCTCTTGTTCTGTTCCATTTTTACCTATTTTGGGTACAAAGGTACAAAGATTTTGTTAATAACCGTTACATTTCATCACCTTTTTGTTCCCTAAGATATAGATTCCTTTGGCCACTTGCCCGTTATGCAGTTCGCGTCCTTGCAGGTCGTACACAACCCCGTGGCCATTCACGAAAAAAGGAAGGGAAGGCGTGTTGGTCGTGATCTCATCGTCAGTAGGGTCGTCCGAAACCTTCAGATAAAGGATACCCCCACGAACTATAAGACTTAGGTAGCTCGAATCGATGGTGTTGCACACCAGTTTCACCTTCGACAGATCACCGTTCACGGTGCCTACATGTCCGATGGGGTAGCGACCATTACCCAGAGCTGTCCCCATTCGTAGTTCCATCACCGGTGCGATATGCTCCGGTCCGTAGTCCTCCCATGTGGCAACCCCCACCTTACTGTCGTCTATGTTCAATGTCGAGACGTTGAGCCAGTCGTGTTCGTCATCGCCCACTCCGTTCACATCCAGCACTACCCGGGCCCCGTAGTTCATGGTCAGTGCTGCGATCTCCACGCTGCTCATAGTTCCCGTTGAGGAACTCCCGATGTTCAGCGTTGCCCCGTATTCCATGGTCAGTCCGTTGTTGAAATGCCCGTCTGTGGTGTTCAGTGTGGTATGACGGTGCATCCACACAGCACTGTTTTCCATTGTGCCGTTGAAGACCACCGTACCGCCCCATATATCCGTCTTGCCCCTATGTGTATGCACCACGCTGCCCATCTGCAGCACACCATTGCCCTGCTTCACCAACCGTGTGCCGCCACTCAGTGCGCCCGAAAGCGTGCAGGTGTAGGTCGTGGTGGTGATGTTATTGTTGTTGTCATGCCCCTGCACCCATGTAGGCACATTGATGGTCAGGATATCAGGTATCCCCCCGTTGACGGTCAGCGACGTGTTGTCATACTCGTTGTGCAACAGATGCTGTCCGTTATAGCTGTTGGTGATGGTTGCATTGTTGCCGATCACCGTGCGACCTTCCTTTGTCAGGGGTGGTGGTGCCAAAGTGTAACCCTCCAGCTCGCCCAAGAAGTAGCTCAGGTGCGGAGGGAGGTTATAGACCTGCATCTGCGTACCCATAGCCTGTCGGTATACATGGTCGGCCCATAAGGAAAAGAAACCATAGTCAGACTCAATGGGCGTTGCCATGACAACGATGTCCGAGCCCTCGCGCATGATAATCTCTTCACGCCAGTCGCCAAGAATATCACCGATAAAGCAGGGATTGTTCTTTGAACCGTTATTGGTGGTACCGATGCCCGATGTGAACAACCGCGTATTGCCGCTGCCAGTGCCGTTGGGTCCCGACTGTTTGACGATCTTTGCCCATGAGCCCGCATCTTTGGCACCCGTCCCCGTGTATTCCTCATCCAGCAGGTCACCGTCCCAGTAGATGCGGAAATTCAGGATAGTCGCATCCTGCCAACCTGAAGAACCTGCTATCTCGTTATTTGTCACACTGCTGATAACGGTACCGTTACGATTCATCATCTGACTTGACGTACCTATACATCCAGGGATGTCCGCGCGGAATTTACCCATCATGCAACGACCGTCATCCCCCTTCTTTCCACCCGTCTCAGGTGTGGAATACTTAAAATACACTTCGCCCGTTGTGCCGTTGCGGTAGTTGTTCCCCCAATACGGTTCGTTTTCCAGACAAGCAAAGATCTCCAGTCCCCCCCGATACGGGTCGAAATCACCCACCTGTTGTGCATCGCCATGACCGAAGCCCGTGGTGTGAAGGCCCTGTCCGTTATCATCGATCACCATCGAGCCATACACAATCTCGTCGCGGCCGTCCTCATCCACATCGGCAATCACGTAGTTATGAAAGCCCTGTCCAAACCACTGACTACCCTTGCTGTTGCAATCCCATCTCCATTGCTGTATCAGCTGGTGTTTCTCATCCACATTGTAGGCAATCATCTTATGACGGGTATAGATGCCACGGGCAAGGAAGATGCTGGGTTTGTGTCCGTCGAGATAGGGCGCACCGAAATAGTACTTCGATGAGCGGTGCCCATAGCCATCCCCCCACGCAGCGTTCAAGTCTGTTTCACCGTTTTCCAATCGTTTTAGCGGGTATTCAAGCTGTTGATACATGGCCCCCGTTTCCCCATTCATGTAAAGCAGGTATTCGTTACCCGTATAGGTGTATGCCAGACTGGCAATGTTGGTGCCGTCGTCTCTGTAGTTGTACCAGTCCGGTCGGGTGTTGACAGTAGGCGATCCGATGGTGTAGTACGATGTCTTGCCATCGCTGCCATATACCCTCATGTTATCCGCACCGCGCAGCACCACCTCTGCCTTTCCGTCCTGATCCCAGTCAAAGGCCATGATATTGATCTCGGTAGAGTTTGTACTCACCATGTTCGGTCCGCAGTCGATGCGCCACATCAGCGAAGCCTCCCACGTCTGCCAGTTGATGTTATAGGCATCAATCACCACAAACTCTTTTGAGTTTCTCGGATAGATATTGTAAATAGCGTGCCCTTTGCTATCCCGCCTACCTGTATTAACACCCTCAGCATCTGCCATGTTCAGTCGTTTGACAATCATCTCCAGCTGACCGTCACCGTCAAGATCAGCAAAGGCTGCGTCGTTCGCCCAATAGTGTTCCGTCACATCCTGACCGTCACGGTCATAGACATTTGCCAATAGGATTTTCTGATACGGCTGATTATATGTATCTGATAGCATTGTCCACGGCTTTGCAGAAGCACAATTCTCCTGCTCTACTCCCTTTACAACGGCACTCACTTGGTATTGTGATGATGATGAGCCATTCCGATCAACAAAATTGGAAATCGTCAGCGGAGCATCATTGAGTTTCGTTCCGTCACGATACACATTGTAGGTTACATCATAATACTCTTCCGGGAGGATACGCCAGCTCACCAGGTTACCGTCTTGGGAACCATTCGTACCATTTCCATAATTGATACTTGCGAAATGAGGAACCACCACCAGACCGCGATCCAACTTATCTGTTTTCCGCTGCGCGGAAGCCCCAACAGCTATGATTGTTAGCGTTAAAACAAGTACAAGTATTCGTTTCGTCATTGTTGTTTTTATTATAGAGTTTCCCCTTTTGTTAGTTGAATAAGGGTTAATTGTTATGCTGCAAAGATATGAATTGTTTCTGGAAGTTCCAAGTAATTCAGCGAATATCTTGTGTTTAACAACTTGTCCCCCTCTTTGGAGAGGGGTTGTCGGTTCTCTTATGTTATTGTCCACATATCTCCAGTGCCATCAGATTCAGCTGGCGGCATTGCTCTGCGGTAATCTTCTTTTTCTCGTTATGGTGTTCCCATGGAGCAAGCATCAGCAGTTGTCCTCTCGCACAGGCATCGAACTGTTCGCCATGAGGCTTCGAAAGTGGCGTGAAGCCGTTCTCCATGATGACGATGGTGGGCAGAGAGGCATCGAAGGCTGCTCGCATCACGCGCTTTTCGCCTGGGGAGATGGCCGGTGAAACAAGAACAGCACCCTGTTTGGCGGATTCAAGATAACGAGCGATCTCTGTGACAATCTCACTATCGTTCAGTCGTCTCGATATCCTTACTGCTATTCGCTGTGGGGCGGTAAGCAGACTGCGGTTGCCTATGCCGCTATAGCAGTGTGTGCCTATGCGCAGGTTAAAGAATGGCCGTAACCACTCTGGGCGAGCGCGCTTCATCAGCAAGCGGCGAGGGTTGTCATGAAGGTAGTTCTGCCACGCTGGCAGCTCATCATATGAGCGGAGTATCAGGTCGTTGTAGCCCTTGGCAAAGAGAGGGCGGTAGGGCAGGGAGTGCTTGGGCGACGGCAAAGCCGCCACTTGCTGAGAAGCATGATGTGCCAGCTCCAGGTGTTGTGCCATTTCTGGGTGTTGTGCTTGTTCTGGGTGTTGCCCCTTCTCAGTCGGCAGTAGCTCTGCTGCTGCTCGTTCTTCTTTTGCTCTTTCTGCTTCTTCGAGTGCCCTCTGCGCCTTTCGGCACCCCGCTTTGAACCCCGAGATCACCTGCCCCAGATGTACTGGCAGCGGCTCCCTCACAAAGAGAATGCCATGCATGTGGTCGGGCATCATCTGAACGGCTCTTACCTCTATCTGCGGGAAATAGCCATGAATGCCCAACCACTCACTCTTCACAGCCTTTCCTAGTGCCGATAGTTCGATACGTGCCTCATCATGGCTACCGCGTTTGGCAAAAGGGTTTCCAACAAGCCGACCGAAAACGGGGCGCCGCCCTTCCACTTCCAACGTAATCATATACATACGTCGCTCCGTATAGTCGTGATGGTCATCGCGGCGTTTCATCGAAGCCTTTTTCTCTCCGGCGTATTTCTTTTTCGCTATCAGTTGTTCTTCTGTCACTTTCGTTGTGTGCTTTTCTGTTACAAAGATAAGATTGTTCGCCTATACCCGTTTTGAAACGTTTTTAGGAACAAACAACAACTTAAAGTCCTCTCTCAGCCCAATCACCTCTATCAAGACTGCGGTAGCCGATTGCTTCGCCGATATGAATGCTCTGTACCTTCTCCGAGCCTTCAAGGTCAGCTATGGTGCGTGCCACCTTCAGAATACGACTGTAGGCGCGGGCACTGAGTTTAAGCCGTTCCATGGCCATGCGGAGCATGTTCAGGCTTTCAGCGTCAGGTTCCGCAAACTCATGAATCATCCGCTCAGTCATTTGTGCATTGCTGTGGATGCCTTTGAAGTCCTTGTATCGCACCTCTTGTATCTGTCGCGCCTTAATAACCCTTTCACGGATAGTTTCGCTGGATTCTCCGGCCTCCATCTGCGATAGCTCCGCAAAGGGAACAGCCTGGATCTCACAATGAATGTCGATACGGTCGAGTAGAGGGCCAGAAATCTTGTTCATATACCGTTGTATCTGACCTGGGGTGCATACGCAGTTGTGTGTGGGATCACCATAGTAGCCGCAAGGACATGGGTTGCTTGAGGCGACAAACATGAAAGAACAGGGATACTCGAGCGTGTATTTGGCCCGACTGATAGTGATCTTGCGGTCTTCCAACGGCTGTCGCAGTACTTCGAGGGTTGCTTTATTAAATTCAGGCAGCTCGTCGAGGAAAAGAACACCATTGTGAGCCAATGAGATCTCACCTGGCTGCGGATTGTTACCACCTCCACAAAGGGCCACTTGGGAAATGGTGTGGTGAGGAGATCGGAACGGGCGCTGAGAAATCAGACTCATGCCGCGTCCCAGCTTACCTGCCACACTGTGGATCTGGGTGGTTTCAAGACTCTCTGCCAATGATAGTGGAGGAAGAATACTTGGCAGTCGTTTGGCCATCATGGATTTTCCACTTCCAGGAGGCCCCACCATGATCAGGTTATGTCCGCCAGCTGCCGCCACCTCCATGGCACGTTTCACATTCTCCTGTCCTCGAACATCGGCAAAATCCAGATCAAAGTGACACTGCTGCTGAAAGAACTCCTTCCGTGTGTCGATGACCGTAGGTTCATAATACTTTGAGCCGTTGAAGAATTGGATGACGTCCATCAAACTCTCCATGCCATACACGGAGATGTTGTTCACCACTGCCGCTTCACGGATATTTTGTATGGGTACGATCAGACCTTTGAACTGTTCTGCACGAGCTCGGATGGCAACGGGCAGGGCACCCCTAATGGGCTGTAGCTTACCGTCGAGTCCCAACTCTCCGACCACCATGTATTCATGGAGATGACCGCGTTCCACCTTGTTGTTGGCAGCAAGAATAGCGATGGCTAAGGGAAGATCGTAGGCACTGCCCTCCTTCCGTAGGTCGGCAGGTGCCATATTCACAGTGATATCAGCTACAGGGAATTTGTATCCGATGTTCTGACAGGCAGCTGCAATACGGTCGCGACTCTCTTTGACAGCACTATCAGGCAGTCCTGTGAGATGGTAGAGCACTCCTCTTGTCATGCTCACTTCGATGGTTACGGTGGTAACATCCAAGCCGTTTACGGCTGCACAAAAAGTTTTTACTAACATATTAGATTTATGATTAATGAATAGATTTCGGAGAGACTGAAGAAGAGGGGAGGTTAGGGCGTTTTCTTCTTCAACAACTCCTCCAGTTTGTTGCGGAGATCATTGGCATTCAGTCCTCGGGCTATAACCCTGCCGCTGGTGTCGTAGATGATATTGTCGGGGATAGATGCCAGGCCGAGCTTGGCCATGAGATCGCAGTCGAACATCTTCTCGTCGCAGATAGTTGACCATGATACGGAATCGTGCTTCAGGTAGTTACGGCAGTCGCGCTTACTGGCATCCACACAGATGCCTACAACGCCTAATTGATTGCGGTTGTCGTTGGACATTGTGCGCAGGCGTCGGGCAATATCCTGACTCTCGTAGTTCCATGTGGACCATACATATACTACTGATACCTTTCCATGCAGGTTGGCATCGGTGACTCTTCGGCCGTAGATGTCAACAGCCGAGAAGGAGGGCATGGGGGCGTTGAGACGGGAAACCTTCAGGATGTCGATGTCTTGTTTCAGACGGGTGATCTCCTCGTTCTTGGGCTGTGCCTTGGCGAGGATAGCGGCCAGTTCGGACGCCTGAAGATAGTCGGGTGTAACCGACAGGATGAAGTATTGCTTGAGCAGGTAGATGCTGACGGGGGATTTGGGATTGTCCTTGATGAACAATGCGGCTGTTTTGATGGCCTCGGGTGGGGATGCGTTGGCCACGGCCTGACGGAAACGACTCATGAGCTCGTTGGCATCGGAGCCTTCGACCATCATCTCCTTGAGGTGGGTGGCATCGCCCTTGACATGGGCGGTCTTGCCTGATTCGGCAAAGATGGGCTGTTCGGAGAAGTTGGGGAACACCAGCATGATGGTGCCCTTGTCCTCGCAAGGTATCTGATAGCTGAAACGACCACCGTTGGTGTGGATGGTGTCAACACCGTCGATGAGTCCGTCGGTGCTATATACATAGAACTCACCCTGATTCAGGTTGAGGAAACGTCCTTCGATCTTGAACTGACCGCTAGGTGCTCCACATGAAACCAGAATCAGGGCGAGTAGTATATAGCTATATCGCTTCATGAAAGGCGATGATTATTTGCTGACGTTCAGTAACTCCAGGTCGTTGTTGGCGTAGGCTGCCAGACTGGGATCGAGGTTCAGGGCTTCCTTCAGGAAACCTGAGGCGATGCTTGAACGTCCCTGACGGGCGGCTACGAGTGCCTGCAGGTACTTGGTCATGCCATCCTTGTTCTTCACGCTGTTGAGGATCACCTCAGCGGTAGCGTAGTTCTTGTTCAGCAGCTCTGCCAGACCGGCGAGGTTGCTCTCGCTGTTGGCGAGGTTCCTGGCGGCCTCTGCGTAGTTACCCTTGGCAATGTTCAGGGCACCGAGCACGTTGTTCAGACCGTTGGCGTTGGTGGCCTTACCGATGTAGTTCTCGGCATTGGCGATATCACCGTTCTGCAGGGCGATCATACCGAGGTTGGCATTTGCCTCAGGAGCGTTGCTCAGTACGTTGAACACCTTGTTGATATATTCCTTGGCTGCATCGTTGTTACCCTTGTTGAACTCGAGGGCTGCGATGTTGTTCAGTGCACGGTAGTCGTTGGGATACAGCTGGGCGGTCTTCTTATAGATCTCCTCCTGCTTGTTCACATCGTCGGTAAGGGTAGCCGAATAGAGCAGCTCGTCAACGCTGAGCTGAGCTGGGTCGGCCACATACTGCTGCTGGATCTGCTCGTCGCTGCGACCGATGGTCTCGTAGTTGATGATCATGCGTGAACGACGGAGCTCGGGCAGGATACCGTCGGCCAGCTCACGATAGCCAGCAGACATATTGCGGATTTGCTGCTCGCGTTCCTGCGGATCCTTATACATAGAGAGCACGCGGAGGATGACATCCTTGTCCTGGATGTTGCTGGCCTGTACCAGCTGCTGGAAACCATCCCAGTCCTCTGCGGTGTACTTGGCATTGATATCGGTGTTCACCTTGGTCTTCTTGAGCTGATCCTTCACATACTGCTCAGCCGTGTTCTGACGCTTGTTAGCCAGCTTATCGTTGAAGTCGTATGCACCCTCGGGAGAAGCGAAGCCCAATACGTCGATGTCCTTGATGGCCAGTGTCTCGCGCTCGCGGTTGATGCGCTTCAGCATCTCCACAAACTCGGTGATGGAGTTGTTCTTCAGCTCGCTCTTGCGCAGGTTAGCCTGGTTGACGAGGAACTTGATCTGTGCCTCCTGCTTGTGGGCGTTGATGCGCTGGAAGGTGTCAGGAGCGATGCAGGCACCTGTTGATGTGAGCAGGTTGCGATACAGCTCGGAAGTAGCGATAACACCCTCGGCCACCTTCACGGCAGGAACATTCACCTTCTTCTTACCCACCTTGGCATCGAAGGTAAGATAGAGATCACTCTTCTGCATAGCAGGAATATAGGTGAAGATATTCTTCATGGTGTAGTTACCACCCAGCTTATACGAAATGGTCTGGTCGTTGCCCTGAACCTTTTCACCCTGGAAGGTAGCACTCTGTCCCTGTACCACATCACCGTTGCTGCAACGGAGCTCAGGAATAACAGAAACAACAGCCTTCTTCTTCAGGTATTTCTCGGGGAACATCCCGTTGATGGTTACAGGTACTTTTCCGGCTTCAGTTTCCATGGGGTTAGGAACAACGTTGAAATTGTCGGCAGAGAGAGCACCCAGCTTCGAGGAGCATGAGGTCATAGCGATCATGCCGACTGCAGAAACGAATAAAATCAGATTTTTGCGCATAATAAACAAAGATTTGAAGGTGCCGCGAGCGGGACTCGAACCCGCACAGCCATCACTGGCCAAGGGATTTTAAGTCCCTCGTGTCTACCAATTCCACCATTGCGGCATGGGTTTATGGAAAACGGTGCAAAGATAGTCGGAATTCTTCTAAAAGCCAAAATTTTTTGCACCTTTTAATATATGCGCTTAATTATTTACAGAAAGGATACCATTAGGACCTGTTGTGGAGGCGTGGTAGCGATAGAGTTTCTCGCCAGGACCGCCGTCGATAATGATTCCGCTGTTGTTCATGTCGTAGGTCCGTCCGCACCTGCTGCATTTGGCCTTGCCATCGGAGGTCATGGAAAGGAGGTAGCGGGGCCTACTGTCGTTCTCGTAGCAGTTGGGGCACTGGGCATCGTAGGCATAGAACACAGGCGGATCGCTCAGCAGACCGAAGCCTACAATTACTCCGCTCTCGTTGTTCACGCCAAGGATGGGGAGCCGTTGCTGTTCCACGGAGGTCATGGGCTGACGACTGCTTTGACCATGACTGTTGGTGAAGGTGAAGTAGTTGCCTGAGACGGATACACGACAGAACGTGCCAGGTGCCATGGCGTTCATGGACACCGAAAGGGTTGCATCGAGGTGCAGACTGTTGTCGTAGACCAACCGCACACGGTGTGACGAGTACTCAAACTCACTCTCACCACAACCCCCAAGGACAAACAGGGCCAATAGCCCAATAACCCAACGTCTCACTGTCAACTATCAACTATCAACTGTCAACTAATCGCTTAACGGCGATTTCAATTCGTTCGAAGTGGAACTCCCCGAGGATTTGGTTCATCAGCGCCTCAATCTTATCGTTGCACAGATTACCGATGCTTCCCTCGTGGGTGTGGTGTATCTGCTTGTCAGCATGGAACGTACCCGCCTCGATGTCCAGTCCTACCTTCTTATACGCATCGCGGAACGGCATACCGTTGGCAGCCAGACGGTTCACTTCCTCCACCGAGAAGATCGGGTCGTAGAGTTCGTTGTCGAGGATATGCTCGTTCACCTCCATCTTGTTGATGATATAGGCCGCCATCTGCAGACAGTCCTTCAGTTCATCGAAGGCAGGCAGGAACACCTCCTTGATGATCTGCAGGTCGCGGAAGTAGCCAACAGGCAGGTTGTTCATGATGAGCATGATCTGCTGGGGCAGTCCTTGCAGCTTATTACTCTTGGCGCGAATCAGCTCGAAGACATCGGGGTTCTTCTTATGCGGCATGATACTGCTACCCGTGGTACATTCCTTGGGCAGTTTCACGAACGAGAAGTTCTGCGAGTTGAACAGACAGGCATCGAAGGCCATCTTGGCAATGGTGCCGGCAATGGAGGCCAGGGCGAAGGCCACGTTGCGTTCCATCTTACCACGCCCCATCTGCGCATACACCACGTTATAGTCCATCGAGTCGAAGCCTAACAAATCGGTAGTCATCTGTCGGTTCAGCGGGAACGACGAGCCATAGCCGGCAGCTGAGCCCAATGGGTTACGGTTCGTCATGCGGTAGGCAGCCTGCAGGAACAGCATATCGTCCGTCAGGCTCTCTGCATACGCCCCGAACCACAGTCCGAACGACGAGGGCATGGCAATCTGCAGATGGGTGTAGCCGGGCATCAGCACATCCTTATACTGGTTGCTCTTGGCAATCAGTTCATCGAACAGGATCTTCACCTGTTCAGCTATTTCCTTCAGTTCATGACGGGTGAAGAGCTTCAGATCCACCAGTACCTGATCGTTACGCGACCGTCCGCTGTGTATCTTCTTTCCCATGTCGCCCAACTTACGGGTGAGCATCAGCTCCACCTGCGAGTGCACATCCTCGATCCCATCCTCGATAACGAACTCACCGTTCTCACACAGATGATAGATATTGCGCAGCTCACTGAGCAACTGGGGCAGCTCGTCCTTTCCTAAGAGTCCGATACTCTCCAGCATGGTGATATGAGCCATGGAACCCAGCACGTCGTACTTGGCCAGATACAGATCCATCTCGCGGTCATGTCCTACGGTGAACCGTTCAATCTCCTCGTTCACCTGATAATTCTTCTCCCAGAGTTTCATTTATTTAGAACTTTGAACTTTGAACTTTATGATTACCACAGCGGCAGCAAATTATTCACTGTTCACTATTCACTGTTCACTACTCGTACTGAATACTAGCCAGCGTCTCGGCCAGTTTCTCCAGTCCTTCGTTCAGCGGACCGGATACCATGCCCTTGATGAAGGGGTTGATGTCGGCCTTGATGGTGAGCTTCATCTTGCATGTCGTCTCAGTCACAGGGAGCAGCTGCACCCATAGATTAAAAGGTATGAGCGATTGTGTTGCCTCATACTTGATGCACTTCGGCTCTTCGCGTTCCACGATATTCATGGCAACCTTACCCACAGGCTGCACATTGATGCTCACACTGTCGGCACTGAACTCGAAATCCTTGAACTTGTCCTCCGGAAACTTTCCTTCCAGCTTACCCAGATTGGATAAGTCGCTCAACGTGGCATATACCTTCTCCTGAGGGTACTCCACGATTTTTACACTACTTTCGAATGTGCTCATCCTATTTCTTTGAACTTTGAACTTTGATCTTTGAACTTTATGATTACTCTACGAATTTGACGAATTTGACTAATATTAATCCGTTCTCGTACCTTCGTCCCCCGTACCCCCGAGAAACTGTCAACTGTCAATTGTCAACTGTCAACTGGCCTTACCTTATCTTTTCCATCCCGCAGGATCCTTGCGCCACTGCTTCAGCAGTTCCTCGTCGCTGGCAGCGATATAGCCTGTTGCCACGGCCTCGGCCACCACATGCTCGTAATCGGAGATGGTAAGGAGCTTGACGCCTGCAGCACGGAATGCCTCTTCGGCTACGGGGAAACCATAGGTGTAGCTGGCCACCATACCTACTACCTCGAAGCCTGCCTTGCGCAAGGCATCGACCGCCTTCAGGGAAGAGCCGCCTGTAGAAATCAGGTCTTCTACGACAATCACCTTGGCACCTTCCGGCAGTTCACCTTCTATCTGGTTCCCCATACCATGATCTTTCGGTTTGGGTCGTACATAAACATACGGCAGGTTCAGCTCATCGGCCACCAAGGCGCCTTGTGCAATGGCACCTGTAGCCACACCAGCCACAGCCTCGGCCTCAGGGAACTGCTCCAGAATCATGTGGGTGAGGGCAAGCTTCACCATCGTACGCAGTTCAGGGTACGAGAGGGTCTTGCGGTTATCGGTATAAATAGGCGATTTCCATCCACTGGCCCAGGTAAAGGGCTCGTTGGGCTGGAGCTTTACAGCTTTCACTTCCAGGAGTTTCCTGGCAAATGCTTTCTTCAATGTATCCATAACTAATTAATTATTGGCGACAAAGGTACGAAGAAGCGAGAGAAATTCCAAAGAAAAGCTTGTTTTTCTTTGGATTTCCATGTCATTTATTTTGTATTGTTTCCACTTAATCGTATCTTTGCAGACGAAACACTAATAACATAGAAAGTAAGATGAAAAAACTATTGTTCATGGCACTGTGCCTTCTTGCAGCAGTGCCCGTGTTGGCACAACAGACACGTGTCAATATCCAGTACGACCCACAGCGTAACACCGAGGGCATCCTGCCCTTTAGTACGCAAGTACTCTCACCAGAGGTTCGCGACGACCATACCGTCATCTTCCGCGTAAAAGCACCCGAAGCCAAGAGCGTGCAGCTCACGGGTTCGATGTTTGTAGGACCGGAGGCGCGTAAGAGGGCTGACTTCACCAAAGGCGACGATGGCGTGTGGACCCTGACGTTAGGTCCGCTGCGCCCAGAGATCTACCTTTATTATATCATCATCGACGGAGTGCAGAACATCGATGCGAACAACGAGTTCACCGGTCATGCAGCCATGCCTTCGTTCAGTATGCTGTTTGTGCATGATGACAAACCGGCATGGTACGACCCGAAGCCTGAGGTGGCTCACGGTAGCGTCACCACACATTATTACTATTCCAAGGTGACCAACGGACTGCGTGACATGATGGTTTATACACCTGCTAACTACGACCCGAAGAAGAAGTACCCGGTGCTCTACCTGATGGGTGGATCGGGCGACCTTACCGAAACGTGGGTGATGCACGGACGGGCGAACTTCATACTCGACAATATCATTGCTGAGGGAAAGGCGCGTGAGATGATTGTGTGCTTCCCCAACGACCAGATGGTGACTCGCTCGCATCCCCAACACACCGAACTGGCCTTCCCCTTGGTGGAGCGCGAGTTGATAGAGTGTGTGATTCCTTATGTGGAGTCTCACTATAGTGTCATCAAGGACAAGCATGCCCGTGCGCTCAGCGGACTCTCCATGGGTGGACGTATGACGCAGTATGTAGGATTGCGTAACCTCGATGTGTTCGGCTCCATGGGAATCCTCTCTGCAGCCATCGAACTGACGGAGACACCTGTTGTCAACGAGCCCGATGTGAACAACCGCATCGACTATCTCTTCATCGGCGGCGGTACCTACGAGACGGGCTTCATGGCTCGTCATGAGCGGTTGCACGAACAGCTCGATAAGTTAGGTGTAAAGCATGATTTCTATGTAGGTGGCGGTGGAGCGCACGATCTCGTGACATGGCGGCATCTCCTCTATTTCCGCTTCCTGCCGAACCTGTGGAGAACCAACTATAAATGGTAAAAGGCAATCAGTCTCGTGTGTAACCCAGTGAGAAAACGCTGATGGCACGGGGCTTCGCTTTCATCACCTCCTGACCGCAGGCCACAAGGGTGGCGCCAGTGGTTACTACATCGTCAATCAACAATACGTGCTTTCCAGTTAGGTCTGAAGGTCGGAGCAGCTGGAAAGCATTTATTACATTCTCCTGTCTCGACCGGCGGTCTTTTTGTGTCTGACTGCCCCCGAAGGCTTTTCTGCAAAGACTGTTGGCTATTACAGGAATACCCGTGGCATGATGAATGCCCATGGCAATCTCCATACTTTGGTTATAACCGCGTTCCTGCTCTCGCTCTGGGGTGAGTGGCACGGGAACAAGTGCGTCGATGCCCTCGAAGAACCCGCTTTCCTTCATCTCCTCGGCAGTCATCTTCCCTAATTGTTCACCAATCTCGGGGTGACCCTTGTATTTCAGTTGGTAGATCAACCGACTGGCTTCCGACTGTGCCTCATAGTAGAACAGGGCGGCAGCTTTCTCCACAGGTATCTGTATCCAGCATGTCTTGGCCATCTCGTTGTCGAGCGGGTGTTCCCAGAAAAAGGTGCGGGGCAGATGACGGTTGCATGAGGCGCAGAGCACCTCTTCTGTTACCGTCATTCGCATACCGCATACAGGACAGGCACGTGGGGAGATCAAGTCGGCTAACCGTCTGAAGAAACTAATCATCGTTGATGCACTGGTGGATAATGTCCATGGTGAAACCCCGCTGCATGGCAAAGCGCATGAGTTTCTGCGTGCGCTCATAGTCGTTGACTGCCTTGATGCTTTTCGCTTTCTGTTGCAGCAGCTGACGGAGGATTTCCACATACTCCGACGGGTCGATCTCATCCAACACCCGTTGCTGAATACCCTTATCGATATGCTTCATGTAGAGTGCCTGCTCGATCTTCCTACGTCCCCATTTGTTATAGATGATCTTGTCTTTCACGAAGGCACGACAATAACGCTCATCATCGATGAACTGCTTCTCTATCAGTTTCTCAACGATGCGTGCCTGATCCTTGGCAGGAATCTCCCAACGCTGCATCTTCTCAATCATCTCGCCTGAGCAATGCTCGGCAGAGGCGCAGAGGGCAGAGAGCTTGATGTATGCTTCTTCTGGTGTGATGGTCTTTTTCATCATGATGGATGCTTGTAAAATGTACCACGTGCAAATCGTTGCTTCCCGAAGGAGTCGTGACGGAAGCGGATGTCGCTGAACCCTTCTTCCTGCATCAGCTGTTCCAGCGGTGCTACATAGAGCGGGTTGATCTCGAAATAGAGGTTACCGCCATCCTGCAGGGCTGTCGTGGCAAAACGGGTGATGGCACGGTAGAACAGCAGGGGGTCTTCATCAGGAACGAACAATGCGAGCGACGGCTCATGGTCGAGCACATTTTGTTCCATCCCTTCGCGTTCCTTGTTACATATATAGGGAGGGTTGCTTACGATGGTATCCCATGATAGTTGATAGTTCTTCGCATAGCGAAGCGGCAGAGCCGAGCGGATAGTTGACAGTTGACAGTTATTCGCTTTGCGAAGCGGCAAAGCCGAGGAAGGAGATATGCTTAGGATATCTACTTTCTCAATGTTGATGTTTACTCCGATGTTTTGGGCATTTTCTTGTGCTATTCTCAACGCTTCATCGGAGATGTCCCAGGCGGTTACCTTTGATCCAGGGAGTTCTGCGGCCAAGGTGCAGGCAATACAGCCACTGCCCGTTCCTATGTCTAATATGCTTCCCCCTCTCTCATCTTTCATCTCTCCTCTCTCGTCAATGATCCACTGACAAAGTTCGGCGGTTTCAGGTCGGGGGATGAGTACGCCTGGTTCCACATGGAAGTGTCTGCCGCCAAATTCGGTCACGCCCGTTACATATTGCACGGGCTCACCCTGTAGCAGTCGGTTGAGCAATGCGTTCAGCTCCTCTTCCGCCAAGGTTTCCACCTTACCGCAAAGGATGTCGGTCATGGTCAACCCATAGCGGATTTCCAACAGGTAACGGGCAACCGCCTTCGCCTCACTGTCGTCATAGACGGTTGTCAACCTCTTCCACACATCTTCGTACTTCATGATGCAAAGGTACGCATAAGTGCGAGAAGTACAAAATAAAACTTGTTTTCTTTTCCCCAACCTAATCTTATATAAAGAAAAATTTGTATTTTTGCACTCGTAATACATTTGCAGATGATAAAAGAAATACTCATAGTCGGTGCAGGCAGTTTCCTTGGTGGTGCTGCACGATACATCGTTTCGCTCTTGTTGCGTACAGCAGGGAATGGCTTTCCGTGGGCAACCTTCACGGTCAATATCCTTGGGAGTCTGCTAATCGGCTTGTTATGGGGCATTACGGTACGCAGTACCAACCTCCCTTCGTGGTTCAGTCTTTTCCTGATGATCGGTTTCTGCGGCGGCTTCACCACATTCTCCACCTTCTCCAAGGAAGGACTCACGCTCTTGCAGTCGGATCATTTTTTATCGTTTGCGCTTTACACCATCGGCAGTGTAGTACTGGGCATTGGAGCCGTGGTGTTGGGATATATGACAACCAAGTAAGCGTTCCATCAATAGATGAAAGAAACTGACGAGAAGTACATGCGGCGTTGCTTGCAACTGGCGACCAACGGTAGGCAGAACGCGAAGCCGAACCCGATGGTGGGGGCGGTGATTGTGTCTGCCAGTGGGCGCATCCTCGGCGAAGGCTATCATGTGCGCTGCGGCGAAGGTCATGCGGAGGTGAACGCCTTTGCATCGGTTAAGAAGGAGGATGAGCCGCTACTGAAGGAGGCAACCATCTATGTGTCGTTGGAGCCCTGTTCGCATTATGGTAAGACACCGCCTTGTGCCGACCTTATTATTAAGAAAGGTGTTCGTCGTGTGGTGGTAGGCTGTATCGATGAGTTTGCCAAGGTGCAGGGTAGGGGAATACAGAAACTGCGCGATGCGGGTATTGAGGTTACGGTGGGCATATTGGAAAAAGAGTGTCAGTTGTTGAACCGCCGTTTCTTTACTTATCACCGTCTGCACCGTCCGTATATCATCCTGAAATGGGCGCAGACGGAAAACGGTTTCATCGATGATCATGGCAAACCTCTCGCCATCTCCACGCCCTTCACCAAGATGCTGGTGCATAAAATGCGGGCAGAAGAGGATGCCATCCTTGTAGGAAGAATAACTGATGAACGGGAGCACCCGCAGCTCAATGTCCGTGAATGGGTGGGCCCTGATCCTTTGCGAATGGTACTCGACCATGAGCATCCGCTCGACTTGCAGCGTCTTTACGACCAGCAGATACAATCACTCATCGTTGAAGGCGGTGCCAAAACCCTTCAATCCTTTATCGACCAAGATCTTTGGGATGAGATTCGTGTAGAAACATCTCCCCTTAAAGTTGATGACGGCACCCCTGCTCCGATCATTCCTGCCGATGCGGTCATTACCGATTGTCAGGAATACGATGGGAACATAATTACTTATTATAGAGATACAAAGAAGTAGTGTGTAATGCCCCTCATATACCCAAGGTATCTGAATCTGCCTCCTCAAAACCATTATACAACAGCGTTTCAAGCGTATGGGGTTAGATCTTGCCCAAAACTCTTAATAATCGCAAAATAATGCTCACACAAGTGTTATTTTTAGATAGAAGTTCTTTATTTGTCGATATTTTGTGTATATTTGCGTTCAATTTATAGAGGTTATAAATGAAAGAGAGACTTATAAAAGAAAATATTAATACCATGCAGATATTATTCAGATTTCTATCCGTGGAGAAGGATCGCGTGGAAGTGGAACAAGCCATGGAAGATATTGGCAATCCCATTGGCTTAGCAGATTATCAGCTAATCATTCCACAGGAAGAACTAAAGAAAATAGTTGTCGAAGAACTTGAAGCTTTTAGTAAAGAACTTCCTATTCGTACTGAAACAGAGGAGGATTCAAAAAAGAATAACCATGATACTAATAAGTGAAGCATTTTAACACTTGTAAGGAGGAACTCGATTTTAATAGAAGAGGAATGATTGGGGAGTCCTCATGAAAGAGTAAGGACACGAAAAAAAGGAGCTTAAGAAACATGGCATTTACAATTATCTGTATTCATCCAATAGTAGGATGCAAATATCTAAAGATACTAAAAGAAGGAGAATATTATTTCTTCAATGATTGGTATCGAGAAGAGAATGGACATATTGTCAGAAATGAGGATAATACATTCAAAAGAGGCTTTTTTGGTAATGGTATTACAATCCAAGCTGTTGTTGGCAAAAATGGTAGTGGAAAAAGTTCTCTGTTGGACCTGATATATCGTATAGTGAACAATTTCTCGTATGTGGCCACTGAAGGAACCTATAGGGCAACTGCAGAAAGGCTGTATTATATCAGGGAGATAAGGGCAGAACTATATTACGAAATGGACGGTCTTTTGGGATGCGTGAAAGTAGAAGATGATACGGTGACATTTAAGTATGGTCAAGGAGAACCTGTGGTATTGTATTTTCCTGGCAGTAGGAATTATGAGGAGGTTGATGGTTTGATGAATGCCAGACAGATGGACGGGGATGAGCATCAGGTTATCCGAAATATAGAGCGACATACTTGTGAAGAAATTATAGAAAAGACCCTTAGTAATTTCTTTTATTCCCTTGTAGTGAACTATTCCATCCAGTCTCTAAATCCTTGTGACTATGAAGAAGAGGAGTCCTTTGGGGAGGATGAAGATGATAGTGCAGAGTATTCGTGGTTATCTAGTCTGTATAAGAAAAATGACGGCTATATGGTGCCAATTGGATTTGAACCTTATAGAGGTAACAATCAGATTGATTTAGTTAATCAGAAAGAACTTGCTGAGGATAGAGTAGCTGCGCTCCTCATTGATGCCGAAAAACATAGGCATAAACTCTTGCCTGGTTATAGCTATAGCACCATCGATTTTAGAGGTGACCAAAAATTTTCATTGAGATTTGATCATCCAACTGATGATGATGAGATAGAGGCAGAATCCATCCAGAGGATAGTAGAGGATTTAAACGGTGATAGAAGTGAATTGTTTTTTGATAAATATGAAATTAATGAAGAATATAAGTATAATGACTGCTATTTCTTCAAGCATGCTTTTATGTATCTGATTGATAAAACTTTTAGTGTAAGCCGCAATTATCCAGATTATGAGGAATACTCAGACCTTGCTGACACTTTCTTTGATTTAGATGACGAGCTTTTGCCGCATGAGAAAGAAATGGTTTTATCTTTGATAGAGAAGGTGAAAAACGATCCATCCCATATAGGAACGAAAGTACACCAGACCATTCATTTTTTAGAGAAACTAATCCATGTGAATGCTGAAGAACTGCAGGAAATGGAGGAGAATGGTTTTTCATATGATGAATATATACAACATTTCTTTCCAGACGAACAGATTGAAGGACCTAAGGCTATTATGGAGTATTATCCACCTCCAATATTCAGAAACTTTATTTATTTAAAGAATGATAGGAATGATGAGTGCATTGAGTTCCCCTCGTTAAGCTCTGGAGAAAGACAGTATCTTTTTACAATATCAGCATATCTCTACCACTTGCGTAATATCATTTCTGTTCCTGAAGATGCAGGAAGGGTGAAATATAGGAATGTATGTCTATTCTTGGATGAAATTGAATTGTGTTTCCATCCGGAATACCAGAGAACATTTGTATCCAAGTTAATACAGACGTTGAGAGACAATCATGTTTGTGAGAGTTTGAATGTGAATGTAATCCTAACTACACATTCACCTTTTGTGTTGTCTGATATTCCAAGGAGTAATATTCTTTATTTGAATAAAGGTGAGATAGACAGAGAAAACAAATTGAATCCATTTGGAGCGAACGTGAATGACTTGCTGGCGAAGAGTTTCTTCTTGTCTGGAGGATTTATGGGCGAATTTGCGAAGAGCAAGATAGAGTCTCTGGTGCAGTATCTGTATGAAGATGTTAACAATGGAAATTGGGACGAGGATAGTTCGAAAGACTTGATAGAAATGGTAGGGGATGAGGTTATACAGTACCAATTACAACAGTTGTATATTAAGAAAATCGGGAATACAGACCGATATAAGGATTGGATAAAGAGCGAGGCAGAGAGATTGGGTATATGAGGCGAATACGGATAACAGATAGAATAAAGGACATAGCTAAGGATTTTACCCTTGAAATGGAGAATGTGGAGACATTTAAAAAGGGAGAAAATCCGAAAGAAAGACTGCTTGCATTAAGTAAAGTTTTGGAAAAGTCGAGTACGATTATTAAGGTTTTGAAGCAGAAAGCAACCAAAGGACACCCTGCATTATACTCGAATCACAAAGGAAGTGAATTGAAGGCACTATCGGAGTATGTGAAAGCAATTTACGATAATTATGAAGGTTTGAATGCTCTTTTGCCTTCTGAATGGAATACAAAAATTGCGCCGAAAGTTGAAACTTTATTGTCAGGCTATGATATCAGCGAACTAAAGGTTAAATTGCCCCAAAAAGCTGTGAGACCATTCTATGAACTTGTGGTGGAATCTATGCGATATGATCGGGTTCAGAAAGACATTATGCCAAAGTATATTAGGCGACTGGGAATAAAAACTTGCGTATACTGTAATGCGCAATCTGCTATAACAACTTCGATACAAGAAATTATTTATGCGCCCAAGGGTAAGTATAAGGTAAAGAACATAGATGCTTCGTGTTATGAGTTAGACCATAACAAAGCAAAATCTGTTTATCCATATCTATGTACGAACTTCTATAATCTGCAACCATCGTGCAGCTCATGTAATAGAAGGAAAAACAATAGAGATTTGGATTTTTCGCTTTATTACGAGGATGGCGATGTTGATACAATGCCTGTACATTTTGCGTTGGATCCGACAGATATCATCAAATTCAGGACAAGCAATATATGTAAAGGTGTAGTGCCTTATCTATGTAACGAAGGAACCGATTTTCCTCCAGTTATCACAGACAACATATCTAGGGCAGGAAAGATGAACACTATGCTAGGTGTTCAAGGCATATATAATGAGTATGAGGATGTAGTAGAGGAATTATTGTGGAAACACAAAATTTACTCAAGAGAATTTATGAATGCTACTATAGCTCAGATTAAATCTCTGGGACTTAATGGATTTGACATAAAACGTTTCATCCTTGGAGGTTACTATGACCGGGAAGATGATTTCCTCAAGCGTCCATGTAGTATTATGAAGAATGACTTGTGGGAACAATTAGAAAGAACTCTAAAATGACATAATAAAATTAGTGTCCCCACGCCCCCATTTCTTCATAACCTCACTATCCCTTTGATACAAAGGTGCGTTTCATGGGAAAAGCTGTAATCTGGATAGGCTGGGTCAATCCCATGATAAACTGCACATAGAGAATAACTGAGTATTCCCTATCAACTTATCATGAATCCGCACATTCATTATTATAATTTGATTTCCACATCATCTTTAGACAGATTCTCTTTCATCTTAACACAGAATCGTTCACTAATATCCATAGTTTGGCCTTTTTCATACTCGCTATAAGCCTCTTGAAGAAGGCTTATCACGAACTCATTATTATTCTCATCTGCTAAGAATTCCCGAAGATTCTGAGTAGAAAGGTCGTTTCCCGGTAAAGCATTAACAATAGTTAGGAAAATTTCTGCCAATACAGTATCCTCCTTGACCCGTCCGTCCTCTTTATTCTCAATGTCTTGGCAGTCTTTTTCCATCTTCAGCATGATAGCGACCAGTGCTGCATTATGATTGTTTGCGTTTGCAAAATAAGGGGTTAATATGTTATCATAGAGCGATTGTACTTTAGAAACCAAATTAAATCCACTATCTGCATATGCGAAGACATCATCACTTACGCCTTTTTCACTAAGACTGAAATTTCTGAAGGCTAGTTTATTTGCCAAATTGGCAGGAGTCACCACACTATAACTAGACATTAAAAACAGCTCATCATTGACTATGTCACGAAGTTTCCTTAATGACTTGTCCCAGGTCACAAGAAAAAAGTTTGTGCCCTCAAATTCTTCATTTTTTGATTTGTTGGCAATATATAATGCTTGTCGAACATCGCTATTTACAGCTGTCATTGTTTTCTTTTTGTCCTTGTATTGAAGATAGTACACATAGTCCTCCCGTATCTTATCAAATATATCATAGCGTTCCTTGACCAGGTCGAGAGTATAGTCGCCTGTCTTTTGAAAGAAATATTTTAAATAGGCCAAGGAGCGTTTTGTGAACAGTGAGGCATCTGGATTACATTCTTCAAATCCCATTTCTTTCAAGAAACCTGAGAACGTCAAGTTCGCAACATCTTCTCCATTATCATTTCTCCCCTTTTTTACGAAAAGGAAATAATTATAGAAAGTATTACCTGTCTCAAAAGGTATGGCTAAATCAATTTGATCAAACCATGAAAACTGTAATGCCTTTTTTAGTTCACCAACAGTTTCCAAAAGATAGTCGTATGGGATGCAGAAGTTTATCTTTTCTTTGTCAGTTTCTTTCAGTCTTACCAGGGATTTCACACTCTGGTAATCAGGATTATCCCACTCTATATCATTTTTATAATCTAGCTTACTAAGATAACAAAGATAATTGGTCACTACTGGCGTATCAAGAATAATACAGTTCTCTTTATTATTTATATATTCTTCATAACTAGAGGTACAGTATAATTGCAAAAATGAATGGCTTAAGCTGTATCTACTAAGATAACCGCTCTTTTTACATAATTGTATGATCTCTCTTATAAAACCACCAGCCTTGTCTCCAATCTGAGATACGACAAAGTTCTCTATTTTTTCAAAATACTCCCTTCCTGCATCATCTTTTCTCTTCTCATCATCATCAGCCTGTGAATGCCACTGATATTGCGCTTGATAGGCTTGTTTAAGCAATTCGATGATTTCTTCACTTTTTTCTACTCCATATTTTAACACTATCAAATTAAACCGATTCTTAAAGTCTTCTTCTAGTACTCTTTCTTCTTTCAGCGACTGTTCCAATCTTGTTTTCTCATCTTCTGTCAGTTTTAGAGTATTACCTTTCCCTGGAGTCGAGATCTTTTTCTGTTTTCGCAACGCTTTTAAAGCCAATGAAACGTCTCCAATATTCTTTCCGTATTTCTCACACATCTTACGCTCCAATGATTCTTTAGTTAATGGCTGGTTTTGGTAGATCATCATCAAAAGCAATGCGTAAAATAAACTGTTTTTGACATCACCAGTCTCATTACTCATAGAAAGATATTCGTATAGTGAACTGTCATAATCCACAGCGTTATCTTCTGGAACAAACAAATGGCTGAAACATTCAATCGATTCCATTTGTATACAGTCTGTTATAGTTAAGGAAAGACCTCTCTTCATAAAAAGAGAAGCATACTCGGTCCTCTGGCTGTCAGAGACAATACTGAGGGTATACACCTCAATATTCTCAGATAATGAACTGTCTGATTCCAATAATGATATTGCTTTTTCATATACTAAATTAATGATGTCTGCTATTGGATTTACTGCCTCAACAACAACTAACTTAGAACGCCGAATACCTTTATATCTGATTAAGAGAGGTGATTCTGCAATTGTTTTTTCTATAGTTGAGTTCAGTACAGACATTTCATAGTTCTGCACACTTTTTCTCAAATCATTCTGCTTTTTATTCATTTTTTCCTTCATGTCTTAACCAATTTGCACTTTTTTCAATCGTGTTAGTAAATCCTCATCTACTTTCATTTGATAGAGAGGGATTTCTTTGTCACCGATAGCTTTTTCAACTTTTCTCCTGTTTTCATCGCTGCATTTCACACCAAGATACACTGCTTTTATTGCACCTTTGCAATCAATTTTAGGAAAATCATTACTCTCTTTTACATTGTAGCAACATAAACGCATCTCATTTTCATATTCCCAAAAATTACTTTTTGTAAACAATGCTTTTTTCATAGTAGGAACATCTGTACTAAGGTCTATCTTTGGGGCATAATCAATTGGGGCAACCATTATCAATTCTTCCTCGTTAGCGAGTGTACCTGTTTTGAAAAACTTTTTGTCAAAGTCGTATTCTATGCACATCCCTGTATGACTATTGGCATAGTGCGCCCACATCAAAACAGAAAGGTCTTCGACATAACGATTCTTCCATTTGTCACCTTCTAAATACTTTGAACCTATCAGACAACGAAGTTTAATATGTTCAGATGCTTTCTTCATGAGTAGTCTGAAGTTCATCTCCTTCTCGTTTTTCCCTCCCTTTTTTATTTCATTATCTAGCCACCATACTAGAATTGTATCAAGTGGATCGTTAAACATCCGAGGATGGGATAATGTTATTGTTTCGTTTGATATTTCTTCTATGGCATAGTCAGAAATGCTTCTAAAGCTATAATAATGCATTTTTAGAGGTTTTAGACCAAATTTAACCTGCCACAATGCATTATACAGATATGTGTTCATTGTATCATGGGCATCTTTAAGTTTATTCTCTTCCATTTGTATATAACACATGGTTCGAAGGATTTTTACTTTATTCTGGAAAGAATTGGGGTAATTAGTCTGATATTCTTCATAGGCATTTTTAAGCAATGTAATTGCCTTTTCGTTACCAAGGTGTTTTTTTATCACCTCAGAAGCCCCAAGAATGTTTTCTGCCCATAAATGCTCATTGGGATCATCTGATTTGTTTGCAACAAGATCGGACAATTCTTCGTACTCGTCTGTGGACATTCCAGACATGTATTTTTCTATTTGTTGCTTAATCTCTGTATTCTTCATGTGTGATCGTTATATGTTTCCGAATCAATACAATCAGTGGCTTATAGGAACGGTAATACTATTTTTTCAGGTATCAACATTTAAAAACATAAAGTTTAAATTATTCCAACGGAGGCGTGTTTCATGGGTACTAATGGTGGATGAATTAGAATATGCCCGCATAGTTATTTCTTTTCCTCCTTTCCTATCAAAAGGTTTTAGTACCGTTCCTAGGTTTACGATCTAATCACCGTTATATTTTCCTATAAAGATAATTGCGCCACTGCTGGCCTCCTGTATCAGATATACGAACGGATGATTAGCATAAAACTTTGCAACAGGAGTAGTCTTATTGTTAAGAGAAGCCACGTCCATAACAATGGCCGTTGCAGCAGATGCTTTCGTTCCGTCTTCATAGACTTCCATGGCAACATTCTGCTTAACCAAGTTTACCATAAGGTCTTTGTTGTTGCATATTTCAGAGAGTTCATTTTGGGGAAGGAACATGGATGTTGCCCCAAGTTGCTTTATGCACCCGTTAAGATCCATGGATGTCTTTATTTCGAAACTTGGGAGTTTCACGTCTATCATGGGTGGTACCCCATCCTGCCTATTTCTCTCAAAACTGGAAAGGACTTTATTCCATCGGGCTTCTGTCAAGCCGTTGATAACATCTTCAGTGGTTGTCTTGTCGATATGTGGAAGAAGTACGTACATCTTCCAGTTCTCTCCATCGCCATAAGGCATGGAGATGGCACTGAAATCGTCATCCTGCATATAATCGTATCTGTACTCTGTATGCATCATCGGAAGAGTTACCTGCGACTTGTCTTCCTTTGTAAAGTTCTCAGACTTTGTCAATGCTTTTTGGAACTTGTGCGTCCATGGAGCATCAAAATATACAGCATTTACCAGTGCCAAGACACCACTCAACTGATCAATGATCCGAGGTATCATCCCATTGGTATTCCTGCTGCACCAGTCATTAATATAACCAACCGATTCATGGCTTGCGAACGGTAACGAAAGAACCTCAGCATGATAGCTGTTGTTGACCTGCTCTTGATAAGACTCCTGTAAATTAAGAGCATTGTCGATGGCAACACAATTGGCCATCTGTAAGACAACGGACTTGTTTATTCTCGGCACTTCTTCTATCAGTTGCTTACACAAGGCGTTGACAGCCTCGCGATCCTCGTCTTGCAATCCTAACATGGAATTTATCTCCTTGCTGGTTTGACCTGTAGCTCCCGCATTAAGCATACCCATAGCAAAAGTTAAACTCAACGGGGACAACGCAAGGCTCTTGTCCTTCTGGTACTCAGATTGACTTACTACCCTAAACAAGTTAAAGGCAAAGTCGTTGTTTCTGCTAATGGAGCTTTTCTGCTCTTTTGAAAGCGGCACGTTATACATGACTGATCCCTCAGACTGGTTGGGCAGGTTTGTCTGCTTCCAGATAATCTCATCAGAATCGCTGTTGCAACCCACCAGCACGAGACCCATCAGAAACGAAATGATATTCTTTTTCATATCCTATAGTTTATTGATTAATTAATCATTTTCTATACTCAGAACTCACTAATCGCAGGAATACTGCATCCTTGAGCAACTAAAAATGTTAATACTTCAAGTTATTCATCTAAATCAACCGTTACTTAATAATCATGACATAAGGGGACTGTCTTGGGATGTCATTGATCCCAAATTATGCTGTCGAAACTCTTGTATCTTTTGCTATTGCAAATAAATGGGCAAGAACTGCACTTCAGTGTTGTAGTTTCCCCCTCCTCCAGAATTAAACGCCGAAGTCGAAAAATAACCATTATAATTCCCATACCATCCCCAATTATAGTGACAATAGTATATATAACATATTAAGTCATAACCCGTTATTACCCATGTCAAATTCAACCCTAATTGCTCTAAATGATAAACAACCTTTTCTGTTGTATGATACCCATCAAGCGTCCATGCATGTCTTCCAAGGGACGTATCCAATCCTGACATCATACACAAGTGCGTGCTGTCTATTTGTGCTTTGACGAGAGAAAAATCATAGTCTGTCCAACTACCGGTTTGATAGCCTAACGTACTCATAGTTGTTGGTACTACAAATCGATCAGTACCAGTGGTGGCATTATAATACACGCCAGGATTATAGGTACTTCCATTTAAATGGCCTAATTCTCGTGACAATCTGGAAATAGACATATGAGTACTCGGTGTGCTACAATTGTTTATTGTGTGTAATGTTTGATGAGATTTCATTAGTGTCCAGTTCAAAACCTGATTCATGGGACCTGTCGTAGGATTTGTCAATGCGATGGAACTTGGATACTCATAGTATGACATAATTTGTGCAATTGATGTGTTTGTGCAACCGCATACGCCATTGGGGCACAATTCTCCTTCGGGGAAGATTTGCCCCCAACTCACACTAACATAGGGCCCAACCGCATAACCAGGTCGATATCCAATCGAATCACGTACTAATGGTTTGTCGAGAGCTCTTTGTGGGTTATTCTGAGGCTGAGCCTTAGCCTTTGAAACGTAATTCTTTGCTGATTCTATAAAAATATTAAACCCTTCTATTTCTGAAATAGAATCTGGATCAAAATATCCTTTTTCTGTTATGGCTAATAACCCTTCTGTGTTATTTGATGCAGACACAATGGCAAAACCTTGGTTGTTCTCAAAATTGAACACATACATCAGTGTGTCGTTTTCAAAAGACTCTGATGAACGAGTCTCTGAGGGATCAGCACAAACAATATAGGTGTCTTTGTCTTGAATGGTTCTTGACGATGATACACCTCTTGTCGTTACAGAATTATCAGAATCCGAGTCAAGCATGGAAATAGACTGCTGAGCAATGAGCTTAGCCTCTTCATAGCTACGTAATTGAGACCGTTTTGGGGATGTGGTACCCAGCGTATCGATGCTAATAAGATCATCTGTCTCATTACATCCTGCCAATGACAACACAACGAGTGTTGATAAGAACCATTTTTTCATAAATCAAATTTTTAAAATTCATTACAGTGTGATAAATGGTGTATTCATATTACAGTTCAATGAACCCGTAGAAACAGATGTTGCCTTGGATAATCTGGATTTCATATTCTCCAGAGAGGGTAGAGGGTATAACCAAGTTAGTTGTGTTTATCGGGATAACTGTGGAGTACACCACGTTATCGTTCTTCTTCTTTGTCATAGATTTGCTTTATTTACTTCATGCCGCAAAGCTATAACAATCAAGTTTATTATGCAAATAATTGAAGACCTATTAATTCATCAAAGTTCATATCGAAATGTTACTATATGTTAACGGGGTGGGTAATACATCGATTTCATCGGTGTTTGAGAAGAAGAATGTAATTCCTATTTATAGGGTTAGTGAATAGTAATAATCTTTATAAAGTAAGGTTCTACAGATTCCCGAACCTTTGGTTATAGTTCTTCCTAATCGAGGTGCCGAGGAAAAAAGCCTCAATTTAAGTTGAAACTACTTGTTGTTCTTTCATCTCCTCTACGAAATGGGCATGGAAGATAAGGACGTGCGCCGCATCATGGGCATCATCTAAGAGGCCATCCGCTCCACAATGTACAGGATTCTTCGTCACTCAGTTGCAAAGTGTGGCATAGCATTCAGCAGAACTGGAGGAAGTGGTAGATCGTCATTGAAAGCTGTATCGTATAGGTTAACAATATTCATTACTGTCTTTTGCAGCTCATCTGCCGCCATGTTATAATCATACGTATTAATATCTTTCAGGAAATCGTCTGGTTGAATCAAGGTCCCGAACTCAGGGTATGCAAACCAGGAAATGTATTCCTTACTCCAACAGCCACTATAAGCAATACACATCTCGATGACATGCAGTAAACTCTCAAAGTTTAATTGTGGCGGAATATAGCGATTAATCTCTGGACGGCCTACTTGATTCAGTTTCCCAACAATATTATCATTAATTTCACGCAGAAACGGTCTTTCACCTCCATCCACCTTCTGGATGCTCAGTTTTAGCACCTCATCTGTAATATTCTTCACAGATGGAAATATACACTTGAGTTCAAAGTCCAGGACGGTACCAGTTCCTACTATAATCGTTCTTCATCTTACCTTTCATTCTATTTCCCTGTGTCATAGCCTCAACCGTTCTAATCAACGCAATACGCCCTTCCCAGAAAATCGGGGAACAGGTCTGTTTCATAATACTTATGAGCCAGTACGCGCATAAACTCAAATCCTGCGACATCTGATCTATATGCTATCGAACTGTATTTTTTCAAATAATTCTTATGAAATCCATCAAGAGTATCAGGAAGTTTTATATCAGTCTGAACAGCCATTTCATCATAGAGACGATGCTCAAAAAGTGTCTGTTCAATATCGAATTCATCCGTAATGGGAAATGCAATCTGCAAGTTAACGCCAGACTCCTCAACAGTTTTTTTTAACGGAGTATAAAGCTGAGGTATATTCAAATAAGCAATTAGTTCAAATATCACAGTAAGCAAAAGCGATGATTCGCAGCAATAGTCGTCATCCTTTACGTAAAGGCTCCTCGCTAAAGCCAATCGATTCCCCGTCATTTCCGGCCACATTTTTTTATCTTGATATCTTTTGGTTATGTTTATAACTACATCCATCAGATATTTTCCGAGGAAATGCACATCTTCCTCGTTACCTTTAGATCGATCAAAAATATACAAGAATACCATTTGAATAGAGATAGAATGGGTATCCAATAATGGCATTGTACAAGCGGTGTTCTTTTCTATGACTAATCTCAACGTATCAAGCCTGTTCCTTATTTCTTTCTGTGTTGGACGACCTATTGACTCTGTCAGGAAAAAGAAATAGGTTAAATCCTCCAAAAAATCAAAGCATCTGAGCGGATAGAATATATATTCTGTGTCAGAAGACTCAAATCCATACATACTCTTGTTTAGTCTTGCTACAGACAATATCTTTTTTACATACTCTTCATAAATCTGCACCTGTAGTAATACTAAACTATAAAAGTGCTTGATAATTGTAGTTTTTTTCTCTTTCTTTCCCTTTAGAATCCAAGCCCATGTTTTTACCAAGATGGTATCTATGCAGAATTTGGCAGGTAGTAGGTTATTACAATCTTTTGAGTAGAAATACACCATCGAGGCTATTAGCCGCAGTGTAGCAAACAGATTAATTATTGCTCTCCTCCCCTCTTTCTTCTTACCAGCTATTTTCTGAATTTGCAAGTCTATCAATGAAACAATATCCTTGAAATTATTTCCTTCACCATCCAACAATACTAACACTTTCTTAAACAAGTGATAGCTTTTTTCATCTGCCAGCAGAGTCTCGTCAAAAAGATACTTAGAAAACAATGCTGTCAACTTCTCCAAATCCCATCTTTCCAAATCACCATCAGGAAACACCTTCTGCACAAAGTCATTCCAGGTAAGCATAACGTTAGAATCAATTCCTCCATTATGGACGAATACCCATCTGCGAGAGAAATCTTCCAATCCTGGAATAGAAGAATCTCTGTACTCGGTGTATTTTGAAGTTTTTAAAGAATCAATAATTCCATCTTCTGCAGTCAAAGTCTGCGAAGTTATGTCACGAGCACCAAACCCTTTAAGCTCAAAAAAGAAGAGAGTATTAACACCATCAACATTCATAGTTGCGACCACATCCCTTCCAAATTGGGGCTTTCCTTTCGACTGTTTAGGCGTTGCCAACACTCTATACCCCATACGCTCTAGGAGCAAAGGGAAAATATAGTCCAGTTCCGCGTCCTCTTTCAAGGAGGCCACATATTGTTTAATTACTTCTTGTCTTACCATCCCAGTCCTTTAATAATTCATTCAACCATTCATCTTGTTCCATCGGAGTCATGGATTGCACCAGTTGTCTAGAAGGCATTGAGAACTTAATGTGCGCTAAATGATGTACAACTCCATTCTCATCACGCCAGCCACCACTTCTGGCAAGAACAACATTCTTTGCTATATCTTTCAAAATACTTTTATGTTTCTTTTCTGCTTCTCTCATTTGTTCCTGCATGTGCACTTTCTGTAATCGCATAGTTTCTTGAAACTCAGACATGTGGCTATATCTAGGGGACAATTCTTTCATGCTTCGTCTCTTTTCTAGTGCATCCGCTCTTCGTTCATAGTACTGCTTAATGGCATCTACATACTTACTCTCCAATTTCAGCTTATTTAAGGCATTAATAACATGCCCCATATAGTCATCCAAATATGGTCCCAATTGCCCCATAAGTATATTTCTCACACGCTCATATTTACTATCAATGAGTGGAAGTAGTTTAGGCAAACGTGTCTCTGGATTCCCATAATCCTGAAGCATACTAATAACAAACAGACATTGATATTCTTCAGGCAAATCTTTCTGCGCATCAAAACTCGAGGACTCCAAATGAAAATCGTCCCAAAGTCTTCGTCCCACAATACGGTACATGCCCTTTGGGTGCATCACAAATGACAATACCATATTCTTAAAATAGTCATTGTGTTCATGCAAACTTCTAAGACATCCTTCCATTCTTAATATATCGGTAGGTTGAAGGTTTTCAGCTATACAGACAAAGATCTTAGTTAGCAACTCAGGGTCTTTCGCATGAATCCCAATAGAACTATCTATTGCATCAAGTGACGCCTCTTTCTTCTCTCCCCTTAGACCTTTTATCAACGACAAAACGCACTCCTCTTCAAATGCAGTTACCTCCTGCTCCATAAACATCCAATTGCACAAAGGAATCACATAGGGTGTTGTATCGCCATTTATTAAATCAAGGATAACCTCTTCACATTTACCCTTTCTTTTTTCATTTAACTTATCGTGTATAAAGAGGAAGAATCCCATTGCTGAGGTCGAAGTGAACGAAGGAAGATTAATCGCTGTATCGAATGCCTTGTTCACCTCATGCTGCTTCAATGAATTCGCTTTTACAAAGGCCAGCGCGAAAAACTCTTTATTATCCTCGGGCGGATATTCAGCATAATAGCGTTCGAAATTGTTCTCCATCAGACCTGCCATAATGCTCACTCGATATTGCGGTAATAAGGACATTAAAGTAACAGCTTCATCGTAATATGTGTTACCATATATTTGCGTAGCCCAGCCCATTAGCCCGTCAACGCCATCCCCCTTTCCTTCAAACGATTGTATCACCCGTACCATAAAATCAGGATTCCATCCAGCTATGCCGGCAACAAGATGGAATGACCATGCCCATCTCCATACATGATCCTTTTCTGCAAAGACAATTCCACCATCATTCTTTACTGCAATAAAAGCCAATGACACAGCAAAATAATAGCTAGCACCATCATGACCAAAACCTAATGGTTTGATGATTCCCTCATGCTTGGCCCAGTATGATGGTGTCTCGCTGAACTCAAACTCACCAATATCTGCTTTTTCATTCAAGAAATTTACGACCTTGGTGAGCTCCTCTTGAGAGTTCGGCATTATATTACGTCCGTTGAACATTACTTCTTTCATTTAGCAACTTTCTCTTCCTCAATGATATTCGTTACTTTATCCAACTCATATTTATTTCCACTATAATCACACATCACCTTCAGCAGACATGTATTTCCATAATCCTTTGGAGCATATACTTTTATTGTTTGCACAAGTTGAACATCATAAGGCGGTTTTATATTATCAATATTACTATATAGATGGTTATTCGCATCAATCTCTGTATAGCCACCTCCTGTAAAAGCAGTCTCAATAATCTCCA